>Ga0076210_116_pt1 | contig 33110 bp, 36 predicted proteins | sample RifGroE2_FD_68263 | JGI IMG/M metagenome (GOLD analysis project Ga0076210, IMG submission 68263) | Parcubacteria bacterium GW2011_GWE2_39_37
CCTGACCGAGGCTAAGTTCAATGAGCTTAAAAACAAGCTGGAAAGACTGAAGAAATACAGTCATCCACGAGCAGTTGAAGAAGTCAAGCGATTGGCAGAGATGGGAGATTTTTCCGATAATGCCGCCTATTCCATGGCAAAAGGACGGCTAAGAGGCATTAACCAAAGAATCCTTGATATTGAAGATCACTTAAAACGTTCTCTTATTATTACACCACTAAAGGATTCCACGACCGTTCAGCTCGGCCACCATGTAACCGTTGAAGTTTCCGGCAGGCAAAAAACTTACCTTTTACTGGGATCGGCCGAGACAGATCCTAGTAAAGGAATCATTTCCCACAACTCACCTATCGGCTCAGCGTTGATTGGTCGCAGAGTCGGCGATATCATAATAATAAAAACCTTGAGTAAGGATGTTGAATACAAGATTGTCCGTATAGAATAATGAAATTCATTCTTTCATACTATGCAGACCGATTGAATTGCCTTCGGTGTCCATGATAACAGCAATCCAGCCAGGCTCACCGATGTTAGTTTTCGGATTAATGATTCTTCCGCCCGCCTCCTCAACTTTAGCAAGCACCTGGTCTAACCTGCCTTCGCAATTCAAGTAGACGCGCACTCCTCCAGGAGCTGGTTTGAAATCCAAGTTAGGCGGTACGATATCGCCACCTACCCCTTCCATATTTTCCATCGGGAAAAATCCAAGTTTCTGCCCCATCGTGTCATTATGGGATATCGAACCAATTTATTACATTTTTCATATTTTTTGTTTAATAATTATTCATCTTAATTACATTGAATTAATTTTTGGTTAAAAAAAAGGTAATTCCATGGGAATTACCTTTGTGTTGTTATATATGAATTTAACGAGGCCCTCATTAAATCAAATTCACAGGAACACTTCCTTCAAACGTTTTCAAATGTTCAATTATTTCATTTTATCGGCATCTTCAAGCCACTCCACGATACAGCCGCCGCAGCCTGCATTTATCAGCATACCGATGATGTCCCTGATGCGGACATCCTTGACACCTTCTTTCTTAAGGTAACCTCGGAAGCGTTTAACGTCTTCCATGGTCGTCCCTTTTGCTTCATCAAAGCCGTTGGCATGGTCTAGACTACCTGGCACCAATGCCATCAGTTTGATTCTAAAAATCGGTCTGCCGTCTGGCAAAAAACGGTTACCATAAAAATCTGCGATCATCCTGGCGTCTTCGATGCTGTCATTGACGCCCTTCATCACTACCCAAGAGATAGTCACCGGCTGATTAGTCATCTGAGCGATGATCTCATCACAATTCCGGATCCTCGTCAAAGGCTCCTTGATGGTGCCGGGCTTTAAACGAAACCTGGTTTCCGGCAACAAAGAATCGATACTTCTGTGATGGGTTACACGGGGAAGGTTTATATACTTCCTGATGTATTCCAACAGAGCGCTCTCACTGCCCACGGAGGTAATCTTAAAGCTGATATCCAGGGCAGTGATTTTTGATAACTGGATAAAAGTTTTCATACAGTTGTCCAGATTCCAAACCAAACCGTCACCTTCGGAGGCAAGATTGAATATCAGTTTTGTCTTTCCTCCTTTTTTTAAGAAATTTTTTACCTTCGGACTGTTTAAGGCCACATAGGCCTGACCGATGATCTCTCCCTCAGTAAGCGGGCGGATGAATTTTACTTTGTGCCCGTACCGATTCCTTCTGTTCCGCGGATTCTTGCAATTCACGCAGTCTGCTGGACAGCCGAGCAAGGAAGACAAGGAGATATTGACAACGCCTTTCTTTTTCCTGTAGATCACAGTGTTTATAAAAGCGCCATCCAAAACGCACCGGCTAGTTATTTTTTCTGATTCCTCCCCCGGTCTTGTCCGATCCGTCCTCCTTGAATGGAAAGTCAAGGATTCAAACCCTTGAAAATACTGTGTGGACAACCAGAGGTTAAGCATGACATCAGGCGGGTTTGCTCTTCTTCGTTCTGGTTTCATCAACTTTTTACAGCTATCAAGAAGTGTGTTGATGTTAACCGGCTTGATTATGGCGTCGTCTGGTTTATAAGTGAGCCTGGCAGCCAAATCTGCATTGCCCGTGATGACCACGACATTCACATTGCCGATTATTTCTATAACTCGGCGACCAAACTCCTCTCCTGACCACAGCTTTGTCTGAGGTAAAAGCTGCATTTGCAGATCAAGCAGAATCAGATTAAACATCACCCCGGTAATTAAAGAAGAAGTGATTATCTGATTCGCCAAATCGATACTGTCAGCCTCAACCACCTCATAGCCGGAGTTTCTCAGAATCTTCGCTGTGAACTTCAAACTGTCCAATTCATCTTCGACCACCAAAATTCTTCCTTTTGTTTTCATCGCTCATTCTCCTTTGTTTTGGATTTTAAATGACCAGCTTAACTATATAAAATAATTAAAAATTACCCTCGTGGCAAATTGACAGTAAATAACGAACCCTTGCCAAGTGCACTCTCCACTTCAATTTTTCCCCCGTGTCCGTTTGCCACCCACTGACAGATTGCTAAGCCCAAGCCAGAACCTCCATCATTTCTTGTCCTTGCTCGGTCCACCCGATAAAAACGCTCAAAAATATTCGGTAAATGTTCTTGAGAAATACCGACTCCATTATCTTCGACCATAATTTTTATTTCTGTTTCTGTTATCTCTTTCCAAATCCTTATCCATCCATTATTTTTATTATATCGGATAGCATTTCTGATCAAATTCGAAAATAATTTTTCTAACTTGCTTTCATCTGCCATCATTTCTGTCCCGATTATATCTTTTTTAAATTCAATTTTTATATTTTTAGTATCCGCGATCACCTTTAGAGATTTGCAAACCAAAGAGATCAGCTCATCTAAATTAATTTTTTTATAATTTAACCTCTGATTGTCCTCGGAATTAGTAATGGTTGCCAAATCAGTCAACATAGCCGACATTCTTTTGACTTCGCTCAAAATTTGTTGATGTGACTCTAAGTTTTCTGACTTACAATCTTTGTTTATAAACATCAATTCGAGATTACCTTGGATAATCGTCAATGAAGTTCTTAGCTCATGCGAAACATCAGCCATAAAAATTGACTTTAGCTCGAGAACTTTATTCAATTCCATATTGACCGCGTTCAATTCGGCAGTTCTTTTCGTAACTTTTTTTTCAAGCTCATTGTTCAATTCCAACAACTTATTTTTTGCCAATACCGCCTCCGTATTATCGATTGCCATCGAAATCGCGCCTTCGATATTGCCTTTATTATCTAAGAAAGGGACGGCAATGATCTTGAAATATTTATCCTCCCCTGCGCTATTCCTTTCGTAACAATTATCTCTTCTGACTATCGTTCCATTAGCCAATAATTTTTTGTAGTCATCAACCAGTTTTTCTCGATTAAAAAAACTACCGGTAAAAATACTATGTTTACGGTAGTCTTTTTTTGAGTTTGAAAAATTATTATAATATTTATTCGCCGAAGTAACATACCCCTCTTTGTCTAGAGTAATGATACTGACTGGTACATTATCCAAAATAATATTATTGAATTCATTCAGCTTGCGACTTTCCTCTTCTGTCGGCTTTTCGAATGTTTTTGCAACTATCTCCTGCTTATTGTTTTCTGAATTTTTATTTGTAAAATCAAAACTGACTTGTTTCGGCACTGGTTTCTTATTCTGCCTAAGAGGTCTATTTTTTTCACTTAAAATGTTTTTCTTCTGCTTCTGTTTCAACAGCATTCTTATTCTTTCAATCAATTCATTTAAAGAAAAAGGTTTTACCAGGTAATCGTCTGCTCCTGCTTCCAGTCCTTTCTTTTTATCCGCGTTGGTATCGCGGGCGGTCAACATTATTATAGGAGTGTTGATCTTGTTTCTGCGGATAGCACGACAAACCGTCAAACCGTCCATTTTCGGCAACATCATATCCAGTATTATCAAGTCGTATTCATTTTTCTCTGCCAAGGCCAAGCCTTTTTCTCCGTCATGGGCAACGTCAACCGAAAAAAACTCCATCTCCAAACCCTTTTTAAGGAGATAAGTTATACTGACCTCGTCTTCGATAACCAGAATAGTCATGTTTTTCTTAAATAATAGACAAAAAATAATAATTTGTCTTTTTTTAAGTTTTCTTAACTTATCATAAAATGCGCAAATTGTCAATAGCAGATTTGCTTTATTGTTGAAACCTGCTAAAATTCATCTGCTAGGATAGCCGCAGGCTATTCTTTTTTAATTGGCTAATATGGGTAAAAATTTAACTAAAAATCACAACAAGAATAAAAACCCTGAAACTTTCTCCCCCAAGCAGACCGACCTAATCTTCACTTATCTCTTTAGTGGATTAATTTTCTTAGTATTTTTCTTTCCCCTGGATCAATCTTCCCAGAAAAATACTGGTTTTTTCCCTACATTTAAAGCTGAAAGCCAGATAACCAAAGATGCTCTACCAGAAGACGCTATTGAACTGAACCGAAAGATCTTAACAATAACCAAAAATACTCCGATGGAAAAAATGGCTGAAGAAATCTCCCGAAAAGATCGAGTGGTTGCCGCATTTCTTGTAGGCATCGCCATGAAAGAAAGCAAATTCGGTACCTATGCTCCAAAAAAGAACGGAATCGATTGTTATAACTACTGGGGTTATCGCGGCAAAGAAAATACGACCGAAAGCGGCTACTCATGTTTTAAATCGCCTACAGAAGCATTGGCTGTGGTGGGCGGAAAAATCGACTCCATGGTAAAACGTGGTGTCAAAACTCCAGCGCAGATGATTTCCTGGAAATGCGGCTCTACCTGCCAAGGCCACGATCCGGCAAGCGTAACAAAATGGATCAAGGATGTCAGCATCAACTATTATCGTTTAAATACAAAAGAAATTGCCAAAAGCGATCGTTAAACGATAGCATCAGTCTTATTCTCATCATAAGAAGTATAGGCCAGGACGTCAGCGATCATTGATGCTGCGCTCCAGGCTTGAGTCCTGCAAGCGATCTGCCCATGAGTTGATCGGTATTCTTTATACTTTCCTTCAAAAAAAACAAATAGTTCAATCGGCGTACCAAAATGCTGCCAAGCCATAAATTCCGCTTCTCGTACTCGATTAGCTTCTTTTATGAAACCATAGTTTTCCATGCCTTCCGCGATCAAGCTGTTGTCATGCGGCCAGATCGATCCATTATGATAGCTATTAGCATCAAAAGCTCTAGACTTCTTGCCAAGGGTTCGGATGCCGGCAGTCTCTTCAAATATTTCGGGTTCAAGAATTTTCTTTACCAATAAGCCCACATATTTCCTATATAATATTCCATCGATCTTCTTGTCGTCTTGAAGATTCATACAAGACCAAAGCACATGGCCAATGCTAGAACGCAAAGAAACCAAGGGTTTGTGATTTCCATCAAGCGCATGTGCCATTTTGAAATTTTCCGGATTGGCCGAAACAATAAATATTTTATTGAAGTCTTTTTTTAATTTACTCGCTTTTTTATTTAAGGCGCTCACATCAACATCGGCGCGATGTCGCCTCGAAAAGTATTTCGCCCAAAGTCTCAAAGCAAGATATGAATAACCTTGCGCCTCCACGGGCGCGATCGGATAGATAATATTCTCACTGTCCTCATGGAATATGGCTTCACTGCTATCCATCCAATTCTGAGTGATCAGACCGCCTCGTTTTCTTTGCAGGTGCATCTGATAATCGATAAATCCATCTTTGTTAATATCGCCGAAAACCATAATCCAATTGATCGCCGAAACCACATGATCAATTATTTTCTGCATGAATTTCTTGTCCTTGGTTTTTTGCCAATATCTATAGATAGCGATCAAAAAAAGAGGAGTCGCATCAACGCTGTCAAAATTCCTCATCGTATTATCAGGATAGACATACCATGGTGGGATCCCTCTGATAGTCAGGTGCTCATGTTCGCTGATCCTGAATTCATGGATGCATTTACCCGGTTCCTCTCCGCTTTCTATATTTATATCTTTGCCCTGCAATTCAGCTAAGCCTAATAATATTTTTCTGACTAGGGTCAAAAAATAATCTTCTTTTTTATAGTTGTATGCTCGCAATAGTTTCAAGCTGGTCACCAAAGAATCACGACCAAAAATGCAACCATAAATTTCTTTTTTTCCTGAAGCCAAGATACCTTTTTCAACTTCCAAACTTTTGATGGTATCGATGCCTAGTCTATAAATATATTGAATATCTTCATCTTTCATTTTGTTGGCTTAAGATTTCTTGATATATCTTTTCATATTGATCAACCATTTTTTTGCTATTGAAATTTTCAAGGGCATATTTTCTGCACCTTTCCCTACTGATCGATCTGATATCTTTTACTCTCGCAGCCATCTCCTCCTCATTCTTGACTACGAATCCGGTAATCTTATCTTGGATAATCTCCGGAATCGAACCTCGATCAAAAGCGATCACGGGACAACCGCAAGCCATCGCCTCGATAAGTGTCAGTCCGAACGGCTCTGGCCAGTCAACCGGATGAAGCGAACAAATGGCCCTGCTGAATAATTCGTTTCTTCTCTTGCCATCCACTTCGCCGATCCATTCGATATTTCCCTTGAAACGTGGTTTGATTTTTTCAAAATATTCCTCATCCGCTTTATCTGCCTTGGCCGCGATTATCAATTTTAAACCCAGTGCTTCTGCTACATTGATTGCATGGTGCAGGCCTTTTTCTTTTGAAATCCTGCCAACGAACAAGAGATATCCATCGTCATTATCGGAAAAAGGATATTCTTCCATCTCAAGCCCATTGTATATAGTAGCAATATGATTGGCATCGGGTGCAGCTTTTTTTTGAAAGTCAGAAATCGTCACCACAAAAGATCTTTTAAAATTTTTGTAAACAATTTTCGCTTCTTCAGAAAATGCACCATGCTTGGTTATCACTACCGGAGTCTCCACCATTTCTGCAATCGCCAGACTCAAGGCATCGTTGTGATCATGAATGATATCAAACTGCTCATGCATTTTATAAGCAGCGCCAAGATTCAACATAGAAAGCATTATTTTTCCGTAATAGTCATCGCCGACACCGCCTCTCAACGCCCGCGGGTAGGCTGCGAAATGTTTAGCGCTGGTAATCGAATCGCCCGAAGCGAACAGAGTCACTTCATGTCCTCTTTGTACTAATTCTTCAGTCAATACATAGACTATCCTTTCAATTCCACCGTATTTTTCCGGCGGAACCCGTTCAATTATTGGTGCTATTTGTGCTATTTTCATAGCAACATTTTCTCATCGATTTATTAAAACAGGATTAATAGAAAAAAAATCATCATTTAACAACAATAAAAAATATATAATGTTAAGTATTTAAATCTCTGCTTCAATTAACCAAAGTTTAATCTGCTTCTGGTTGAATATAGTTGGAAAGGGGGTGATAAATATGCCAAACAAAAAAAGAGGCTTTGGCTCCATGGATCCGGAAAAGCAACGAGAAATTGCAAGAAAAGGCGGAGAGGCTTCACATAGTGGCGGGTTTGCATCAATGGATCCGGAAAGACAGAGAGAGATAGCGAGAAAAGGCGGAGAATCCTCACATGGAGGCGGAAGAAAATCAACTTAATTCAATTTAAAAAAGTGGCCGGAAACGGCCACTTTTTTTACAAAATGCAGGATTAGAAATCCTACTTCTGCCGCCGTCCATGATACATTTAAAAATTTTTAATTTTCAAACTTTGAAGATTTATTACCAGTCTACGGATCTTATATTAATAATTTATTAAATTCAAATAATCATTATCTTTTCGGATTGATTCTTCTGGTCAGATCATCCAATATTTTAGCTGCACTTTCTCTGCCCCCGAGGCCGAATGCCAACCCGCCAGCCAATGAAAGCATGAACACGATTCCAGTAAAAAGGATATTCAATAATGAAACTGCTATGCCAAGCTGGATAAAAGCCGCCATGAAAGAAAAGATTATGATGGCCCATTCTGAGATCAGAGCGATAAGATTTGCCGAATCACCGGTAATCCTATTCGTCTGTCCTGCCTTCTTTACTGCATTGCCGACGAACTCACCGATGATGAAACCGAGGGTAAGGATTACCACCGCCACGAACAATCTTGGTATGTATGCAACTACGGAATCGAAGAATTGACTGATCTGCGGCAGTCGTAAAATGTCAGCAGCTGATATCAAAGTTACGAATATGACGAACCATTTGACGAACCAGGCCAGGATATCAGCAATAGTAAAATCCCAACCGAAGCTTTTAATTTTTTGATTGATTCCTACTCTATTAAATAAGTCATCAAGCTTCAGCCAATAGACCGCTTTCTTTATCAACTTCGCTAGAGCATTCGCAATTATCAAACCCAGAATCAAGACAATGATTGCAGCCAACAGTTGCGGAATAAAGCCTATCATCCTATCCCAAAGATTTATAAAAGAAATTTTAATTGAATCTGCTTGCTCATTCATATAATTTTTTATAAAAATTAATTAATCTAATTGTGGATATAATAAATTAAAAAAATTAAATCCAAATTAAGTTTAAATAACAAAAAATAGGATTTTTACATCCTATTTATTTTTAACTTTTTGATTATTTCTTTACCGGCAGGGATAAATAAAAAGTGGTGCCTTTATTTTCTTTGGTTTCAAACCAGATCTTTCCGCCAGAAGCTTCAGTGATCATCTTTGCCAGATACAAACCGAGTCCGGTGCCATCATTAGTCAATTGATTGGCGGCTTCAGTCCGGAAAAACTTACTGAAAAGCTTAGACGTATCTTTGGTGGCTATACCGATGCCATTATCCTTAACGCTTAGGACGTAGTTATCCTTTTCTTTTGCGATTTTCATTACCACCTGTTTGCCCTTGCCGGAATATTTTATCGCGTTCGTCAACATATTCTGGATGACTTGGCTCACCAAAGTCGGATCAGCGTTAATGTTCAATCTTTTTGCCACAAACGGTTTGAATATGATCTTGATCCGGTGCTCATTTGCTAAAGCGATACAATTCTCAACCGAATTATTCACGAGTTCGATCAGATCACAAGTCTCTGGTTCTGGCTTTATCTTTCCCGATTCCAGGCGGGAGATATTTAAAAGATCATCAATCAGTTTGATCATCCTGTTAACTGATATATTTATCCTTTCAAGATACAAAGACTTCTTTTCTTTGTCGTTTTTCGAGTGTAGCAACTCATCGCTGAACAGCTTTATCGTAGTCAGCGGTGTTTTTAATTGATGAGTAGCCAAGGAAACAAATTCAGATTTCATCTTGTCCACCTCCCTGGCAGCAGTTACATCCCTGAAGGCCACAATGCAACCGATCGTTTCACCATTGCTATCCACTAAAGGCGCGGCGCTTTTTTCTACCGGCAATTTACTGCCGTCTTTTTTTATCAACAAATCGCAGTTTCCATATTCATTACTTTTCCCATGCTTAAGTGTGTCTTCAATAAACCTATAACACAGCTTACCTTCACCATCTTCAAATTTCAAGAAAGTCTTATAATTTTTGTCCAATACCTCACTAGCGCTATAGCCTGTCAGATTGTTGGCCATCCTATTAAAGATGATTATCTTGTTCAGGTTGTTGATTACAAAGACACCATCAGCGATATTCTCCAAAACTGTTTCGATCCTCTTTTTTTCTGCTCCCAGTTTCTTGCTGTAATAAGAAATCTTGTTTTCAGAGATTTTCAATTCCCTAACCTTATCATTCAAAGAAGCCTCTTTATTCTCGTACAAATTTTTAGAGATATTGATGATCAAACCGGCAGTGAATAAAGAGATGCCTTGCAAAAGCAAAAGTAAAAGCTCTACCGAATGGATCGAATGTTCATAAAGACAAAGCGCGATCAAGGCGCCAAGAACAAAGATTAAAAAAATCGCCGTTAAAAATAGACCACCATAGAGCGGAGCGGAAATCGCTGTCAAAAAAACCAAAGGATATTTTATTGGAGAATAATGACCGCCCGTATTAATGATGACGATCATCATGAAAAAAACATACAATAAAGAATCGATGGTAAATTGTATCTTGGGCGGGAGAATCTGTTTTCTTTTGAGCAGATCACTAAACAAAAAATATATTCCCAAGACCGCAAAAGACAGAACAATGACCTCGGTGCTTTTCTGGAAATACCCTTGAGCGGCCAAAATCAATACTATCGAGAATAATATTATCGAATAGACAGTCATCACCCAAAATTCCTTTCTAAGAGGCGCTTCGAAAAGCAGATCTTTGATTTCGTACATTATCTTATCTCTCAGATTGATGCCTGGAAAATAGATTCTTTTTGCCTTTTGCATAGAGTTGATATTATTATTTCAATTATACCGATTTTTGATGTTTATTACCAGAAGTAAATGACATCAAAGAACAAAAAACAATAAATCCTATACCATCTTTTTCAATGAACTAGCATTTTTTGCCGCATGCGCGGAATCGTCATTATTAAAAAATATAAAAGCCTTTTTCACCTTGAGCGATCCGATAATTTTAAGCCATTTTTTCAGATCCTTGTCAGCATACAAAGAAGAAAACAATTCCGGTTTTCCATGCAGCCGGACATAGGTCCAATCAACTGTCTTGACCAGATTTGTTTTCCAGTCGGCAGAATCAGTAATGCAATAGGCGGCCTTGTGTCTTTCCAAGATGGCAAAGACTTCCCTGGTCAGCCAAGAATCGTGCCTGAATTCGATCGCAAATAATATTTTACCTTTGTATTTTTTTTTATTCACCTTCTCTAAAAATTGCAGAAAATATTCTAATCGCTCTGCATTCTGCTTGAAACCAGGCGCAAGCTGGATCAAAATCGGTCCCAGATTATCGGCTAAAGTCGCCATCTGTTTCAAGCAATATATTAAGCGGCCTTCACTTTCCTCATCAATGATCAGTCGTTTCACATGAGTAAAATAGCGATTGAGTTTGACGACGAAAATGAATCTCTTGCCGACCTGGGTTCTCCACTTTTCATAAATCTCACTCTTAATTATTCGATAAAATGCAGAATTCACCTCGACAGTGGAAAAATTTTTAGCATAAAACTTCAACCATTCTTTGCTGGAGATATTTTCAGGATAAAATCTCTTTTTCCAATCTTTGAACTGCCATCCCGAAGTGCCGATCAGATACCTGGTTTTCATATCATTTTTTCTTAGGCACTTTTGCGCCTTTTTTTCTCGCTTCTGACAAACCGATCGCAACTGCTTGCTTGGGGTTCTTAACTTTTTTGCCGCTTTGACCGCTTTTCAATTCCCCTTGCTTGTACTTGTGCATCGCTTCCTTGACCGTTTCTTGAGCTTTTTTTCCATATTTTGGCATATTGTTATTTTAAATAATAATTATCAGCGCCTTTGATTAATCTTATATTAAATTCTTAATCATCTTTTCCAGTCGTTCGATGCTCTCATCCATTTTTATTCCTTCGCCCAAAACTCCTTGCCAAAGATCGCCGTATTTTTTTATCCTGGACAATGCATTGAAAATATTAAAACTTTTCGGGTTCAGGTTCTCATTGACTTCCGACCAAGCAAGCGGCATCGATATCGGCGCACCTTTTTCCGGTCTCAATGAATAGGCGCTTGCCAAGGTCTGTCCTCGCCTATTCTGCAAATAATCAAGATAAACTTTCTCAGTTCTTTGCGCGGGCATTCTTTTCAGACTAGTGATTTTCGACAAATTTCTCGAAACGATCATGTTGATGATCAAGGCAAATCTTCTTGCCTGTTCATAGTCATATTTAGCCTGCAACGGAATAAAAATATGCAAACCGGTCAAGCCGGAAGTTTTGCAATATGCTTTGACTTCGATCTTTTTCAATATATCATTGGTCGCGAGCGCAGCTTTGACCACTTGCTTGAAACCGATGTTTAAAGGATCCAGATCAAGAATCAGGTAATCTGGATGATCCAGGCTTTGAATCCTGGAATTCCAAGGATTGATCTCGATACAGCCCAGATTGACCATATATAAAAGAGTCTCTTTATTCTGACAAAGCAGATAATTTATTTCCTTGTTTTCCGTATCGGATAATATCTTGATCGATTCGATTCCTGCCGGCAGAGTTGTATTATTTTTTTGATAGAAGGATGGCCCATCAATCCCGTGCGGAAAACGATGCAGATTTTCAGGCCGGTCTTTAAGATAAGGCAGAATATAATCGGAAAGCTTTTCGTAATAATCAAGGACATCTTTTTTGGTGTGTCCTTCATTCGGCCACAGGACCTTGTCCAAATTGCTGAATTTTTCAAACCCCTGCTCTTCATGATTATTCATAAGAGTGCTAACTTTTTGCGGTACTTCTCTGACAACTTCTTTTGGCCGCTTGTCTTCACGCAAGCCGACAAATACCGGATGCCTCATTGAACCATCATCAGTCCATTCTGTAAATCTGATTTCACAAACCAATTTCGGTTCTACCCAGGTCACTTGGGCGTTCGTCTTCGGCATTAGTTCAAAAGGAGAGTGATCGCTTCTTATCGTCATTAACCTGGACTTAAGTTCTGCTAATTCTGTTTCATTGAAGCCGCCGCCCGAATGGCCGGCATAGACTAGTCTATCCGATTCATAGACCCCCAAAACCAATGAGCCTAGATGTTTACGGCCTTTTCTAGGTGCAGTAAAACCGCAGATGATCGCTTCCTGCGTCTGTAGATTTTTTACCTTCAGCCAATCATCGGTCCTCTGCCCCTCGACATATCCGCTCAAAGAATTTTTTGCCATCACACCCTCGATTCCCAGGGCGGCTACAGATGAAAAAAAATTTTTTCCTTCTTTTTCAATATGATCCGCATACCTGATGTTGGTAAATTCCGGCAAAATATCTTTTAAGATTTTTTTTCTTTCTCGTAACTGCAATCCCCTCAAATCATATTTCCCATAAAAGAGGAGATCAAAGACAAAATAAATCGGATAGCCGCTTCCAGTCTTAAGATGATTCTGCAATAGTTTGAAATCAGCCTTACCCTTGTCATCCAAAACCACCACCTCACCATCAAGCACGATAGGGGCAGGAAGTTTTTCTAGAGCTTTCACAATCGCAGGAAATTTTTCAGTATAAAGCAGCTTGTTCCTGGAATAAAGATCTATGCGACGATCAATGATCGCGATTATGCGATAGCCGTCAAATTTTATCTCAAAAAACCAATCCCCCTTATCGAACGGCCGATCAACAGATTTTGCCAGCATCGGACTCACAGTATCTGGGATCTTGCCGATCATTTTCGCTTTTTTAAAGATGGCAGAGATATCGTCTTTCATTTCATATCATTAAACGGCTATTTTCTTTTTTGCGCGTACTCAAGACTTTCCTTCAACTTTGCCATTATATCCGGGATTGCGGTAGGGACAGGCATCTCCTCTTTTTCGATCCTGAACACCTTGCCTTTCAATTTATGATCGATTATTATCTGCAACTGCTCATTATAGGTGTCTTTATATTTTTCAGGCTGAAAAGGAATGGTAAGCTGATTGATCAGCTGGATCGCAATTTCAAGTTCCTTGGCGGTGAATTCATTTTTCCGAGGCAGAAACAATTCATCTGTTCGCCTCAACTGTTCTGGAAAACGCAGCTGATTTAAGATCAAAGCCTCCTTGTCTGCCGCAATCACCACCAGATATTCGCGGGTATGCATGACAAATTTAGCGATACCCGCTTTTTTTGATTTCCTCAGCGCTTCGCGTAAGATCGCATAAGCCTTGCTGGTATTTTTTTCCGGCTCGATATAATAGGGCTTTTCAAACAATTTATAATCTATCTCTTCCTGTTTGATGAAACCGACGATCTCGATCATCTGGCTGCGTTTCAGATTGATTTTTTTGAAATCCTCATCTTCAATCACTACGTACTGACCTTTCTCGAACTCATAACCGCGGACTATATCTTTGTAGGGCACCTCCTGTCCGTCTGTTTTGCAGATTTTCAAATACTTGATCGGGCACAAGTCTTTCTTGCGCAGATAATCGAAACTGAATTTCCTTTCTTCGCTGGCACTATAAATTTTTATCGGTATATTGATCAGGCCGAAGCCGATTATACCGGACCAAATCGGGCGCATATTCTTATTGATAATTATCCATCAATTATATGCGATCGGCCATTAAGCGGCTGTGAAGTGTGCTGGCCTTTTCTGTACTTAATCTTTTATTAATGATTAAGTACTATAAATAAGCTATTATTATTAATCAAAAAATATGGAAATCATTATTTGGATCATCATGGGTGCGGTAGTCGGCTGGGTAGCTTCCATGATCATGGGAACAAGCGAGGGACTATTGCTTGATATCGTAATCGGTATCGTCGGAGCAGTAATCGGCGGCTGGCTGATGGGCTATTTCGGCTATGGCGGAGTATCAGGCTTCAACCTATACAGTTTCATCGTCGCCTTGCTCGGTGCTATCATCCTTTTGGCAATCGTTAAAGCGATCAGGAGAGTTTGATTCCTTGGCTTTTTAATGATAAGACAAAGCAGTCGAAGATTTCGACTGCTTTTTGTATCTATACATAACGAATTTATTTAATCTTTATCATCAATTTTCGGCAATGGCTTTACTGCTGGTCCGTTTATAATTCCGCCTTCTTTTGTAAAACGTGAGCCATGACAAGGACAATCCCAAGATTTTTCATTCGGGTTCCAATTGACTATGCAGCCTAGGTGGGTGCAGACAGCAGAATATGAATGCACTCTGCCATTCTCATCTTTATATACTGCCGCTTTCTGTCCCTTCAGAGTCATTGTCCTCCCTGTGCCTTTCTCTAGATCGGCAAAAACTGTTTTGTCTTTTTTGAAATACTGAAGATAATTCTTTAATCCTCTGGTCAACATTTCTCTGAATTGCTTAAAAGAAGCCATAGGCTTTACCTTGGTGGGATCATATAATTGGCTCCAATTGTTCTTTCTGCCCATCACCAGATCGGTTATCAGCTTTGCGGAGACCAAACTGGTGGTCATGCCCCACTCTCCGAACCCGGTAATGACATAAACATTATCGGTATTCGGCATCCTGCCGATAAATGGCACCCTATCGATCGAGGTGCTATCCTGGGCTGCCCAAACATAATCGATTTTTTCAATGTCGAATTTTTTCCTAGCAAGTTCTTCTAGCCTCTTGAAATGATTAATGTTCTCTTCTTCACCAACTACATGATCTTCCGCGCCGATGATCGCCCATTTTTCCTCCTTGTCTTGATATGGCCGATGAGACAATCTGTCGGTATCAAAATTTATGTAATTGATGTCGGCCACCGGTGTCTTCAGTTTCGCCGCCAGAGCATACGAGCGGATCTGACTCATTCTGAAGGCAAAAAAACCTTTATCATAAATCGGATAATTAGTAGCAATGATTACTTTTTTAGCCCTGATTTCACCTTGGTCAGTTATTACAGTAGATACATCCGCCTCCTTGATATCAAGAACCTGAGTGTTTTCAAAAATATGATTATTTTTCTTAACTATTTTTTCTGCCAAAGCCAAGAGATATTTTCTTGGATGGAAACAAGCTTGATTTTCAAATTTTAATGCCCCGGTAATCGCGAATGGGATTCCGTCTACCCTATCTTCAATTGAGGCAGGCAAGCCGATCTGTCTGCAAGCCGCCAACTCATTTTCCAGCTCAGTCCTTCCTTCTTTAGTTGTAGCATAAACATAGGACGGCAGCCGTTGCAGATTACAATTGATGTTTTCTTTTTTGGTTATGTTTTCTAATTCTCGGATCGCCCATTCATTAGATTCTGCATAAAGCTTCGCTTTTTCAAAACCGTAATTTTTGATCAGAAATTCATATTTTATATCATGTTGTGAAGTTACCTTGGCTGTAGTGTTGCCCGAGGTAGCCATTGCGATATCATACATTTCGATGACAGCAACTTTCAAGTTCTCCTGCATCAAAAAATAGGCGGCATTAAGACCTGCTATGCCTCCGCCGACGACCACCACATCAACCAGAAGACCAGGCTCAAGCTTGGGATAATCAGCCGAAGGAGTCGTGCCTATCCAGATGGATTTTATATTTTTTGGCAACATGATTTATTTTTTCAAAAAAATATTATAATAGAAAAAATAAGAATTGATTAAGGATCGGATTAAACTATTTTAATTTTTTCTTAATGCTCAATTTTTAAACTATATTAATAATTCAATAAAAATAAAAATCTATGGGAATTTTATTGTGGATCATCTTCGGAGGCTTGGTCGGTTGGATTGCTTCGATGATAATGAAAACCGACGCGCAACAAGGCATCTTCTTAAATGTTGTCGTCGGCATCGTCGGCGCCCTGCTTGGGGGTTGGATTATGAGCGCGATAGGCGAAACCGGAGTTACAGGTTTCAATCTCTACAGCTTCATCGTTGCCCTGCTTGGTGCAGTACTACTCATCCTGATTGTCAAAGCAGTGAGAAGATAAATAAATCTGCAACACAAAAAAACAGCCTTTACGGCTGTTTTTAAATACTTTATCTCTTTACACTTTTCTTGGCCTTTTCTTCCAACATCACCTGCTTGATTGCGAGACGTTTTTTGGTTTTAGGAGAGCGTGATGGTTTCTTTGTCCCGACTCCTGTGCTTCTTTTTGCCATACTGTTGAATATATTTTATTTAATTAATTACTTTTCCAACGTTCTAACTTGGATATGCCTTTTGTAAGAAAGCCTGCGATAAAGCCTGGCATCCCCATCTCTTTAAGTTTGGTTTTGCAAAATTCTTGCATCTGAGTGACACTCCAATCTGGGGCAAGAAATGCGCCATTCTGATAGCAATAGCTGCAGTAGCGGATCGACTTGCTACCATCAGCTTCTGTTCCGCCTCCTTGCGGATCCTTTTTCAAGGGCATAGCACAACTTTGACAAATTTTATAAGTTTGTTCCATATAATTATTTATAGATGTATCTTATCAATACTAACAAGATTTGTCCATTACCTTCAATTAATCTTTATTTAACATGAACTTGTTATATTTTCTTTTTAAAACATTAAAGTACAATCGTATGAACCCAACAGATCCCAATGCGATTATAAAGAATGACCATGAAAATGTAAAAATTATGCTGGATGCATATCTGGATATGGAATTTGATCAGAAGCTTGATCAAGCGGAAAAAATTAGTGAGACGCTTGCCGTACACATGGGAATGGAAGAAGAAATATTCTATCCCGAAGTAGAGAAATTATCAGCCGGAGAAGAATTGATCTCAGATGCGATCGAAGAACACAAAGAGATCAAAGATCATCTTTTGACTATTCTAAAAACAGACGATGAAGACGAATTGGACAAACACATGAAGATGATGGAAAAGGTATTGCTCCATCACATAAAGGAAGAAGAAAGCAAGATGCTAACACTTTCCGAAGAAAAATTAAAGAATGAACATGCAGTTCTTGCCGGCAGGATGCTCGCTTACAAGGCCAGTAACAAGGGAAAGATTTTTTTTGATAAGTTGAAAGACAAAATCGGAATTTAGGAGTAAAATTCTATAAGACGTAGACAAACTAGGCTTGTTTCAAAATCTCTATATCTATCTTGTTCATACCAAGCATCGCTTTCATTACTCGACCAGCTTTTTCTTTATCCGGATCTTCCAATAGCGCGTCCAATTCTTCGGGGACGATCTGCCAGGAAACGCCAAACTTGTCCTGTACCCAGCCACATTGTTGCTCTGTGCCTCCATTTGTAAGCCTTTCCCACAGCTCGTCGATCTCTTGCTGATTTTCACAGTTCACTACAAAGGAAATGGCAGGGGTGAAAATGAATTCCGGTCCGCCGTTCAAGGCGATAAAATCGTGTCCATTCAGTTGGAATTCCACTGTCATTACGCTACCTTCCGGTTTTCCGGAAACCTCCACCGCTTCCTTTTTGTAAAGCGCACTCTTGATTACTCGGGAATTCTTGAAAACCGAAACATAAAAATTAGCCGCCTCCTCAGCCTGATTATCAAACCACAAGAATGGAATTATTTTTTTCATAAAAAAATAATACCGAATCCAAATTAATATTTTATGAAAATGAACTACCACTTCAAAAATATAGCCTAAGCAAGTATTTAAGAATTTAAGCCATTTTTTCTCCTAATTTTTCTACCCTTAGAATTATTTTTTTTCTTTTAGTTTCTGAAAGATACTTCACCAAGCCGAAAACAGTTTTTTTCACCGGCCGGATGCCGCAGAATCCGAGCGCACCTTTTGCCAAGGCTTTATAACCGTTGGTCCTATAGAGTAAGAGATTTAATAAAGGGTGAGAATCCATGGTTACGATCAGACGAGCACTTCTGCCTTTTAAAAGCTTTTCCAAGAATGGATAGCCTTGGTGATACTTGAAGGCAAAGCCAGGTAAAAAGATCCTATCAAAAAAACCTTTCATCAATGCCGGCGGCGCCATCCACCAAACGGGGAAAACAAAGACCAGGTGGTCTGACCATTTAATAGCTTCTTGGGCCGTAAGCAAGTCCGGTTCAAGAGGCTGAATAATATGGTAGCCTTCATGGAGAATCGGATCAAATTTCAAATCTGCCAAATTGATTCTTTTGACTTCTGCGCCAGCATTCTTTGCTCCCTTTTCGTAAGCAGCTGCCAATCCATAGCAAAAGCTTTCTTTATGCGGATTACCGTTTATGATTAGAATTTTTTTCATTATTATAATTTACAGATATTTCTTAATAAAGACATTATATCACGGCCAGCGGAAAAATAAAAAAACCACACAATAAACCGTGTGGTATGTTTTTATGCCTTTTCTTCCTTGGCAATAACGATGACTGGAGCTTCTTCACCGTTTTCTTCAAAGCCGAAAACGATATCCGGATCATCTTCGAGCCAATCTCGGGGAGCACGTTCCTGGAACCATCGGCCTCGAGTCGGGTTATCAAGGTGTATCAATACCCCCCAGAAAATGAACAGTTTGAAAGCAGTTGAGAACACTTCTATAGTCCCCGCTAGCTCGCTTTCAAAGTTCAGAAACATTGTGTTCCCCATGATGTATAGGGACAATGCTCCCAGGTAGATATGGAGAGGTATCGGCAGGCGCTGATCCCGGTAAAGCAAGAAGGTGTTTTTGTCTTTGGTCATCAGGCTCACGCCCGAGCGAGTGAACTTCTTGTAAACCGCCAGCAGGATCAATGCTCCTGGCAAGGTGTAGAGTAACCAGGAATCGGAAATCCTCACCCTGATGATTTCCTGGTCCACTTCGCCGTAGTAGAAACCGTACAGCCTGAGGCTTTTCCATATCACCACCATGGCCATGGAAAGCATCACCACCTTCATTACCATGAAACTGTGTTTCCAGAATGAATGGAAGCGCCTCGACCAATCGTTCTTTTTCGATAGCTTTTTCACCTTTACCCCCTATTTGATTTAATGGAATGTTCAACTACCATTTGGATAGCAACAGAAAAAAATACCATGTTACAGGGTCTTTGTCAATGATTAAACATTGACATATCAAACCACTGAGATACTATTAAAGTATGAGTATTAATTCAATAACTTTAAAATTATGACAACAAAAATAATCAGCTGGCTGTTCGGAATCATTTTTTTTGCCATCGGCCTAGTAAACCTTTTTTGGGGGAACGATTCTATTTTCGGCGCCTTCATCATTCTCCTTTCCTTTGTTTATTTTCCTCCTGTAAATACTCTTCTCAAAGAAAAAACCGGTTTTACAATTCCAACTTCAATTAAAATCGTTTTGGCCATTTTCATTCTCTGGGCAACCCTGGGCGTGGGTGAATTATTCGACAAGATAGACCTGATAATGAATGATTTTAAATCGTGATTATTTTGAACTGCGATTAAGTTTAGAAATGAACTACCACTGCGAAAGGCCGGTGGTTTCCAAGAATAAAAAGAGCCGCAAGTTAGAAACTCGCGGCTAAGCATGATATATTATCAAAAGATTTTTCAAGGGGCTCCTCAGGCGGCTCAAACGGCAACTCTGGATTGCCGGCGCCGTATACCTGATAGTCGAACTTGTCCGTTCTCACTATTTCCGCTACCCGAGCCCAATCATACTCTCCGTATATGATGATTATCTTCGGATAGCGGGTATCCCGGCAGACCATCGCTCGCAGTTTTTTGTTAAGGGCGACGAATTGCCGGTCGCTCCAGCCCTTTTCTTCATTGGTTAGCACGGTGAACACCTGGCTGACGAACTCATCAATTATCTGTCTAGACCGATTCATGAGCCTCTTTGTTGCCTCAAACAACAACTTCAAGGAGACGTCTTTCTTGTCAACGGTGGCTAACCTCGGAAACAGCGGCGTTACCGATTCGCCAGCTTCACTGATTACCTTTTTTAAACTGGTGATTCGCCTTTGCCTTTCGATGTTGGCACGTAGCGAAAAAATCCGGAGCGCCAGACGATAGGCTTGATCGATGTCGTCGACATCTTTCTCATCAAATCGAGATTTTACGATCCGTTTAACTAGTTCATTAAATGCCTCTTCAGGCTCGCCGGATGCCTTATTTTCCTTTTTTTGTTTAAAAATGTCTTCTACTCGGATAATGATTGTCGTTAGTTTAAGCGCCTTAAGGTGGCTCAAGGTTTTCAAATCGGCAATCAGCTTTAGTAAGGTTTCTTCTTTGATATAGGCCAAGTCTTCTACTCTTGGCAGTTCCCTAGCCAAATCAAAATGCAATCCACAGAGCAAAATCAAGTACTTAGTAACAAAAGTCTCCATCAGGCGCCTCCTGTACTATCGAATTGAATTTTATTAAGGGCAAGATAAGCAAAAAAATAGCACAATTTGCCGTTTTTTGTCAAATGCTGGCTCTAATAATAGTTTAGGAATAAAAAAAACCACACAGTAAAACCGTGTGGCTAGGATTGCCGACCTTATTCGCCGACAACTTGGGTTATTTGTTCAACAATGTTCTCATCGAACTCATCGCATTCGTCAAGAATGCCGTTGAGAACATTTATGTGTTTAATTTTCTTTTCGGTGCCGAGCCTTAAGAATACCTCTTTTCTTAGTTTGATATTCTCCCTTACCCGCAAAAGCAGTTTACCTTTTTCTGCGTTCTGCTCTTCGAGTATTCCAATTTGCCCTTTAGCAATTTCCAGTTCCCGCTGGAGATCACTTATAGTTTGGAGCAAACCATCGCCATCAGCCTCTTTGACTATCAGCATGTTTCTGGCGCTTTCTGTCAGCCAGATACACGGTTGTGGCAGACTTTTGGTCGGAGGCTTGCTGATTATGCCTCGTTCGATCAGATGTCTGATCGCCCCCCTCTGGTTAAGGTTCTTCAACTTCAATCCCCTCAGTATCTCCCCAAGACCATCCCTGGATACAGGCGCAAGCAGGCCGCCTGCTTTCTCCACAAAAGCCCTGATGAAGGCTTCGAGGATCGACTGAAAGAAAATGTTGCGGTACCGTCTGCTCCTTTCCTTCGCGGGCAGATTATCAGGGATGGAAGCATCGATTTCCTCTTCAATAGGGTCGTCGTGAATGGAAGAGCTACTCGCTTCGTCAGCCCTGGGAACGGGAGTATCAATTCCTTCGCCAGTTATCTCTGCCTCCTCCGAGACTGCCTCAGTGTCGTTGACCATTTCTTCGATTGGCGGTGGTGGTGGCACATCTTGAATTGAAGCAGCCGCAGTCTCTTGCTTTCCAGTCCCATTAACTTCAGCCGGAGTTCTGGTCCGAGAACACTTTTCTTCAGCGATGTTCTTGATGATGCTCAAGAACGCCGCATGTCGGTCTACTGATATGCAAACCGGTATTTGGATTTTGCACCACCAAACCTGGTCTGTGCCGATAAAACCGATCTTGACAATGACACCGATCCCCGGAGTTTCGCGGCAAATTTTTTGGACTTCTACCCAATCGACTTTGTGCGTGATCCCGCTATGAGTTTCCTTGTCCAAAAAAACGTTGAATTTTTTTCGTACTGTCTGCCCTCTAAGAACAAGCAGTATCATCTCCTCCAATCTTTTTTGCGGAGCCCCTTTAAGCTGTCTTTTGCCAGCTCTCAGCTCAACTTCAAGTCCATCGAATTCTGTCTTGGCATTACCTCGCTTCCTATTCTCCTTCATCATTTCTCCTTTCATTGCATGTGAATAATTTTTTTAGATTAGTTTCAATTTTAAAAACAATCAAAAAATCATCTTTAAAATTGAAACCAATCGTTTTGAAAGAACAAGGATAATAGAATATAACACAAGATCCCTTTTTTTGTCAAAAAAGGATAAGCTGAGATTTAACAACAAAAAAATAACGCTAATTTAAGCGTTATTTTTCTAATTGAAATTTGGAAAAAACTCAGTCTTTCTTGTTCTTTATCAGCCCTACAACTCCAATAACGACCAAAACTAATCCAAGTAACTGCGCTCCAGGGCTGTCATCATAGCCGCCGTACACAAACATAAAAGCACCAAATAATATTGCGGGAACAAAATATAGCATTTTTTTATAATATTTTTTCATATTGTTTTTATGAATTAATTATATCACAATTTTCAAAAAATGCCTGCAATAATTTTTAAATTTAAAAACCGCGTAACCTATATAAAAAAATAATACTGCTTGATTAAAGTAATGTTAGGCAGCTTAAATTAAATTAAAGATTTAAAAAAACCGCGCAGCATGAGCTGTGCGGCTATATAAGCGTAATTCTTCTTTTCAAATCATTGAGGCCGCTTGTCCTGCCCTCAATTGATGTTTCGGACATGGTTTTGACAGCAATCTGGCGTCGCAGACCAGTATCCAATTCGATCTCAAAGAAGTTCTCTCCCTTGAGCTGATGAAATGTCCTGCAGAACCCTTCTATAGGGCTGACATTTTCTACATCTACAAAAATGATCCGTACTTTGCGACCTGCAAACATCAAGATCAATTTTTCTAACACTGAAACCTCCTGACTGAAACTGGATTGGCTATTTAATTATGATGCAACGAATAACCACCTTGTTTTCCGTTTGCAATTATCTCAAGCCCGAAGCCAACCAACTTTCTCTGCGCATAACACTTGGCTTGATACAGCCTTTTGTCAAATTTTCAATAACCTCCCCTGCCTTTTCATGAAGCGTAATGAAAAGCAGTCCAGATTGACCCGTTAAGGTGGTAAACTGACCAAACCGCTTGATGGATACAGACCCTCTTTTCTTGTTAATGATATTAATAACTGCTCTTTCGGCGCTCTCCTGTTTCGGTTTTTTTGGTTTGTTTGCCAAGCTTTTTCCGGATGCAATCGATTCGATTGATCTACCAGCATTCCAATTATTCCAAGCAAGTCACTCAATCCAGGCTGTTTGATCATAGCCCCTCCCATTCTTTAGCAAGATAAATGCAAATTTATTTTGTTTCTCAACTTATAATGATTTAGTGAAAAATATAGATCCACTAAGTCAAAACCAAGATTATTCACTAAAATATTTTAAAAGAACAGTGATAAAATAGAATAACATAAAAGATGCCTTTTTTCAAGAGTTGACGTTGTTTATTTAACAAACAAAAATAGACTAAATTTAGCCTATTTTTTATTGCTCCCAGGGTCGGATTTACCCTACGCTGTCGCTTCGGGCATAAACCTTCTCATCCGTCTGATAATATAAAATAAAACACACCCAAGGTTTTGGGTGTGTTTTATTTTATGCTCCCAGGGTCGGATTCGAACCGACGACCAACTCGTTAACAGCGAGCTGCGCTACCGCTGCGCTACCCGGGAAGATTCAATTATCAACGAAAAGTTGCAAGGCAACCTCGTTGCTCGCAATTACGAATTATCAATTAACAATTATGAGGAATTCGTACTTGCTCAAAAACAAAACTTGCCTTACGGCAGGTTATTAATATATATTATAAACTAATCTTCGCAATAGTCAATAACCTTTATATTATAACTAATTTTAGCTGATATTTAATTTAAATCCCCCTGCCCCCCCTTTGTTAAAGGGGGCAATACACTAGGCTGAGATTTAATAATCGCGTAGTTTCTTTATCCCCTCATGCTTAGTGATTCTTTCCAGGGCTTTGGCTTCGATTTGGCGGATGCGTTCGCGGGTCACGTCGAATTCTCGGCCTACCTCTTCCAAGGTGTGGGCGACGCCGTCGACTAGGCCGAAGCGCATTTCTAGGATCTTCTGTTCTCTTGGTGATAAGTGGGAAATAACTTCTTGGACATAATCTTTCAACAACTGCAAAGCGGCGGAACGATCTGGGGTGACGTTCTTTACATCCTCTATGAAATCTTCCAAGGTTGAATCTTCTTCGTCTTCACCGATGGAGGTTTCCAAAGAAATCGTGTCTTGGGAAATCTTGATCACGTGTCTGACTTTCTCGATATCCTCGCCCATCTCGGAGGCGATTTCTTCCGGCATCGGTTCACGGCCCAGGTCCTGGATCAACTGGCGTTGGATCTGCTGGAACTTATTGATTGTCTCCACCATATGCACCGGTATGCGGATGGTTCTGGACTGGTCGGCCAAGGCGCGAGTGATCGCCTGTCTGATCCACCAGGTAGCATAGGTTGAGAACTTGAAACCTTTTCTATATTCAAATTTTTCCACCGCGCGAAAAAGTCCGATGTTGCCTTCTTGGATCAGATCCAAAAGGCTCAGGCCTTTGGCGCCGGAAAACTTCTTGGCAATCGAAACTACCAAACGCAGGTTCGCTTCGATCAAGCGGCGTTCAGCTTCCTTGTCCCCTTTCTCTTTGCGTTTGGCCAGTTCTGTTTCTTCGGCATTAGTCAGCAATGGCACTTTGCCGATCTCTTTCAAATACATCTGGATCGAATCGGAGCTCAGCTCAGAGATGTCGAATTTCTTTTTATCCTTAACGGTGCCAGTGATTTCCGCCACCTTCTGTTTTCTTTTTTCATCCAAATTAAAATCCAAAAAGCTACCGGAGTCTTCGATTATCTGGACGCCATTCTTTTGCAGATCTTCTAACAACAATTCATAGTCATAAAGATACTCTTCCACTTCTGGGAAAACATACAGGATTTCTGTTTCCGTGACAAAACCCCGTGATCTGCCTTTGGAGATCATGGTAGCGATTTTTTCCTCGTTCGGTTTGACCGGTTCGGTTACAGGCTCCTTTTTGACCGGTTTCTTTTCGATTATTTTAGGAGTAACTTTTTTGCTGATAGCTTTGACTGGTTTAGCCGTTTTCTTTTCCGGTTTCTTGACTGCCTTGGCCGGTTTAGCTTTTTGTACTGGAGCTTTTGCCTTGACTGCAACCTTCTTAACGACTTTCTTCGGCTTCACCTCTTTGGTTTTCTTTTTACTTTTTGCCATTATATTTAAAGTTTTAGCTTTCTTATTGATCGATTTTATTAAGTTCTTTATACTCATCGGATAAAAGTTTAAAATCTTCTAAAAGGCTATTGAGCCTGATTTCATTATTTTCTTGCTTTTCCGTCTGCCCTATCAGCCGTTCTACCTCTCTTAGCTGTTTTAAAAGATAGGTTTTTTTTAATAAGACGACGATTTTGACTATTTCATTCTTGGCCTGCTCGCTAGTGTAGTCAAAAAAGTCTTTATCAGCTAAAAGAGCCAACCTATCTAATAATTCCGGCTGGTTTATCTCTTTTGGTTTTTGATTGTTAACTATATTCGCATCGCCGTTCAGCGCTTCTGACGCTATTTGCTGGTCAATCAGCCATTTACGGAAATCTTTATAGTTAATTGTTTGAGGTTGGCCCGGTTCGCCTGATTCATTTTGGCTATCTTGGGTCCAATTATCAATGCTCTTATTATAATAAATTACTAAATTATTGTAAAGACCCCTTATGCCATGGCCGATCAGATGGTCCAAGGACAAATTATTGATCAAGTAGGTCAGATGGTCGGGAAATTTCAAAGCCACGGCCAGAACCATTTCTGAAAGCATCTCTTCCCGACTGCGCACAGCCACCGATTTCAAGAAATTATTCGCTGCCACCGCGCTCGGCTGTTCTGCTTCCGGTCTCACCTTGCCAAGTTCTTCCCTCAAGGCATTCTCACTGACATTGATCTTCTGACTGATTTTTCTGACCCAAAAATCCTGTTCCGTTTTGTCCTTGCTGCCGATCACGGCAACCTTGGGCAATAGGTCGGCCACTATCTTTCGGCGGTTTTCTATGTTTTCCAAATCAGCATCCGCAAAAGCCTTGTCATAAAAATACTGCATGATGTCTTTGGCTCCTTCCACTGCGCCCTTCCACTCCTCCGGACTTTTCTTAATGCATTCATCCGGATCCTTGCCGCTGGGGATTTCAATAATCTTGATGTTGATCGATAATTCTTTGCTCGGATTGATGAATTTTTTGATATTACCGTAACGGTCTTCGCCCTCGACAATCCGGCTGACGTCCTCCACTCTTTTCATTACCCTATTGCCGGCATCAGTTGCCTTTTGACCGGCGGAATCAGAATCCAAGGCCAAAGCGATGTTCTTGGTATAGCGAGCGATCAGGCCGATCTGCTCTGCAGTCAGGGCGGTGCCGGAAGAGGCGATCACATTATTAAAACCATGTTGGTGCGCGGTAATCACATCCATCTGCCCTTCCACCACGATGGCCAATTCCTCCGCGCGGATCCTGGTCTTGGCCCGGTCCAGGCCAAACAGCAGTTTACCTTTGTCATAGATCATCGTTTGCGGACTATTGATATATTTGCCCATTTTTTCTGTTGCCTCTTTTTCCGGATTCACCCGCGCGGTAAAAGCGACCACGTTTGCGTTTACATCCCGGATCGGAAACATGATCCGATCACGAAAACGGTTGTAATAACGGCTGGTGCCCTCTTTCTTAATACTCAAACCGGCAGAAAATATTTCATCTTCTTTGTATTTGCGACTCTTTAAAAAGTTGATCAGGTCCTCCCAGTTGTCCGGGCTATAACCGATCTGCCAGTCCTCGATCGTCCGCTCGGTCAGGCCGCGCTCCAGTAGGTACTGTTTACCCTTTGTCCCAAGCTTGGTTTCCATCAAGACATGATGATAATATTTGCTCGCCTGTTCCATCACCTCGATCAACCGTCCGCGCTTGGAGCTAAGTTCCGGATTCTGCGCTTTCAGCTCCACTCCTGCCTTGGGCGCTAGCAGTCTTAGAGCATCGATAAAACTCAGACCCTCCATTTCCATCACGAAGGAAAAGATGTCTCCGCCTTTGCCGCAACCGAAACAATGCCAGATCTGTTTTTCGGAGCTGACCATGAAGGAAGGTGATTTTTCATTATGGAACGGACAGTTTGCCCGAAAATTTATGCCAGCCGGTTTGAGCTGGATGTATTCTCGAATGACATCCACCACATCCAGTCTGGATTTTATTTCATCGGAGGGATTCATTTCATCAAATCACGTGAACACTTAAGCACGTGAACAATTATTTGTTTGTGTTCACGTGCTCGTTGTTCACGTGCTCACTTGTTTATTAAAATTTGTACCAGGGTTTTTTTTCTTCTTGGGTTTCTGATGTTTTATTACGCTGTTCTGTGACTAGGCGAACTATCAAGCTCTTTATTCTTTGCACTTCTTCTTCCACGATTCGGCCACCATACTCGGCGCTGTGCATATGACTGCCCGCATAGCTCGCTTGCTTCTGGTCCAAATGCAAGCTGAAGATCAATTTGTCCGTCTCATTTTTTAGATACAGATGCAATCGCGGATAATGCTCGCGGCTCAGCCTTCGTACATAGCTATCATGGCCGGTCTTGAAATCATTGATATGGCCATAGCCAGCCTGGCGCATCACATAGTCACCAGACAAGTTTACCTTGGTTTTGTCAACAGCAAAATCCATAGTTTTATTTAAAACTTTAGTACCTCCAGTATAATTTATTATTCAGCTTAGGTCAAAACGAAAAAAAGTATTACAATCTACAAAGACCGATGATTTCTACCGTCGCAGTCTACGTAATGCATTCAATTTCCATTTGCGAACTTGAAAAAATTCAGTCAGAATTCGAACGGAGGCCAAGGAGAATGCGGCACTGTTTGACCCCGGGAGCACCCGGGGGAGTTTGCCGCATTCCCCTGTTCGCGATTTTTGGTTACTTTTTTTAAAAAAGTGACCCCCGCCGGGTAGGCGCCGCCGGAGGCATTTGTAGCATGAAGTCCCTGTGATAACACACATGCAACTACTACATTAGTATTTCTAATAACAAAAATAGTCCCGATTATTCGGGACTATTTTTTATTGGGTATTTGAAATTACCAATTGCTTCTTCGTTCTCCACCGTATCCACCTCTGCTTCCGCCACCACTGTTGAAATCACGTCTTGGAGGACGAGCTTCCATTGGGCGAGCTTCATTTACAGTAAGAGTTCTGCCGTCAAATTCCTTACCATTGAACATCGCAATAGCAGCTTGGGCTTCTTCGTCAGTTGCGTATTCTACGAAACCAAAACCCTTTGAACGACCGGACATTTTGTCCATGATGATGGTTGCTGAAACTACAGAACCAGCTTGTGAAAAAGCTTCTTTTAAAGCTTCATCTGTGGTGCCATATGATAAGCCACCAACGTACAACTTCTTTGACATATTTTTCTTGGTCTTATTTTTAAACTGTAAGCTGACCACTTCTCGGCTTGTTTTTTATGCTCGCTAGACCAAGAGGGTCTTTTGATGGATCTGTCATCAGTTGTATGATGAAAATCGGAAAACACGTTGAGAAACACTTACTAAAACAAGTATAGCAGAAATGCTTATAAAAGTCAATGCGTAATTGTTAATTTTAGATTAAATTTCCGATTCTGCACTTAACTTGCCGATAAGCGCTAAACCTGCGCTTTTTACCGCTTCCAAGTCTTCGGCGGTAGGCGGACCCTTGATTTCCAGCTCTTTCACTAAATCCAGACTTAGGGCAGCGGTTATTTCTTTGAAATTCTTGCCCGCGCCCCCTGCCCAACCGCAAGAGCTCATAAATACAGCATGTTTCAGCGGTGGTTTCAGCGTTTTGACCAGATTAGCGGCAAAACTAGCCACCGGGTGAAGTTCACCCAAGACGGTCGGGGCGGCAAACACCAAGGCCCTGGCATCAACCAGATCTTTGGCGATATCACCTATATCACTGGCGGTCAGATCATAACAGACAAATTCTATTTTTTGCTCTGTCAGCACTTTGGTCATCGCCTCAATCATTTTTTTGCTACTGCCCCACATACTCAAGTAAACCAACAGTACTTTCTTTTTCGTCTCTCCCACAACCCATTTTTTATACTGCTCCAAAATCCTTGGCGGATCCTTATAAATCGGGCCGTGGCTAGGCGCGATGACTGCGATCGGCAGGTCGGCAATTTTTTCCATCGCCCGTTTGGCCATAGGTCGAAAAGGCATCATGATTTCACCATAATATCTTTGCGCATGATATTCCAGGTTGAAGGCTTCATTGTCAAAAACAGCACTAGACATATGGGCTCCGAAAAAATCACAGGAGAAAAGTACTTTTTCTTCTTCCAGGTAGGTAAACATGGTTTCTGGCCAATGGAGCATCGGCGCTTCGATAAAGCGCAGAGTTTTGCCGCCCAAATCCAATCGTTCCTGATCCTTGACGATCATAATCCTTTCCTGGGGAATATTATAAAAACGTTTGGCCATTTCACCCCCCATCAGAGAAGTGACCAGTTTGACTTTCCCGTTCTGAAGAAAAATATACGGGATAGCACTGGCATGGTCTGGCTCAGCATGATTCATGATCAGATAATCCAGGTTCTTCAGCTTGGCCACTGCATTGATATTGCGGACTAATTTTTTTTCAAATCCTGGATTGACCGTATCGATCAAGGCTAGCTTTTTATTACCAAAAACTAGGTAGGAATTATAACTAGTGCCTTCGGGCAAAGCAATTAGGCCGTCAAATAATCTACGCTTAGGATCTTTTACCCCTACCAAGCAACAGGAGGCCGATATTTCAATTGATTTGTTTTGCATATTTTTTATTTATGAATCAGAAGGGAATTTTGAATATTTTTTTTCAGCTAAAAATGGTATCATATAAATAATTCAATTCAATCTACGGGTAATGGAGGAAGCATGAAAACGCTCATTTCAATCTTTCTGCTCTGCTTGTCAGCGGTCCCTGTTCTTGCCGGACCCGACCTCAATCTGGGAGTCACCAGAGCGACGGCTGCCGCCCAAAAAGATAAAGCAGGGATGTCCAAAGAAACAAATCCACCACGCGATACGAAAAAAATCAGACAGAGCGGCACAGAACATCCGGTGTTCACCGTCACCTTCGACAAGGAAATGAAGGTCAAGGTGCTGCCGAAATAGGATCAATCAATGATCCTTTTTTTATTGCCTGATAGGTTTTATAATTTTTCAATTTCCTTAAAATCCTTATCCGGCAAATAGAGCATCAACAGGCCGACAAACAATCCACCCAAGGCAGTCCAGAAATGATTTTGACCAAAGAAGAGCAAATCGAACGCATCCAAGAGATACCAGATGCCCCGCCAGACAAGAACGATGCCGACCACGACAAAAAAATTTTTTATAAAATAATTGAGGCCGCGTTTTTTTCTAAAAAACATATTAAAAGATTTAAATTATTTCTTTTTTCTATTGATTTTTAAATCAGCCCATAAAGAAAGCAGGCCCAGAGCAAGGAAAAGCGCGGCCACTAGCCAATTCTTTTTTTGGAAGGCTTCAATCAGCGCAATGCCAAAAAATAGAATGAATACTGTCATGTTCATCAAGCTGATATTTTTCATAACCTTAGTGTAGCATGATACCGTGCTTCGCGACAACGCTAGCTTCTTGCTAGCACCCTGGCTAGTTTAAGTTCGTCATAAGAATACTTGCCGTCCAGATATTCAAAAACCGGCTTCAATCTCTCGTCGCCGCATTCCGCAAAAGCGGTTTTCATTTTTTCATACCTGTCCTTCGGCAACTTCAAATATTCCAGATCCAGACGTTCACCGGCATCGATCATTTTTTCTAGATGATTGATGATAGTGCCGACGGCCAAGCCCTGATGTTTGGCAATTCTTTCAAGCGGAATCTTTTTTTGGGTCAGTTCCTTGGTCTTGAGATAATATTGAGGCGAGGCAGCAACTTTGATCTCCCGTTCATTCTGGTTCTTGCCAGGAATGGCCACTGGTGAAATATTATTATCTTTTGCATAGCTATTGATCGCCTCTAAAAATACCTGACTGAATTGCTCCAGCTTGCGCGCGCCAACGCCGCTGATCGCAGAAAAACTGGTCTGGTCATTTGGGAAATAATAAGCCATCTCCTGAAGGCTGGCATCACCGAAAATGACAAAGGGCGGCACATTGGCCTCGTCTGCCAACTGCTTGCGTAATTCCCGCAGTATGCCGAATAATTCTTGATTATAATCCAAGTCGCCTTTCTTGAAAGTCTTTTTAATGGCTTTCTCCGTCTGCGGTTTCACTAGCTCCAGTTTTTCTTCGCCTTGCAAAAAAGCGGCTCCCTTTTTTGTTAAGCTCAAGGTCGGATATTTGCCGACACTTTTCATCAGATAATTTGCTCTGAGCAATTCCAGAATGATCTGTCCCAATTCATCTTCATTAAAATCTTTGACGATGCCAAAGACTGAAAGCTCGTTGTGGTGATTGATGGATATTTTTTGGTTGCTTTTTCCCAAGAGTACATCGATGACATGATTCTTGCCAAAACGATTCTCTGTTCTTGCAACGGCCGACATTATTTTTTTGGTGATCTCGGTCGCGTCGAACCGCTCCTTTTCAATCAGGCAGGAATCACAGCTAGCACAATTGTCCCCTGCCAGCTCTTCCCCGAAATAGCTAAGCAGATATTTTTTGCGGCAAGTATTTAGGTCGCAATAAGTTAAAACCTCATCCCATGCTTGCGCGTATCGGCGTAGGTATAAAAAAGCACGCATTGGCTCGGCAAACCATCGCGACCGGCACGGCCGATTTCCTGATAATAACCTTCAAGGGTCTTGGGGAAGGTATAATGGACTACCAGGCGCACATCAGGCTTATCGATGCCCATGCCGAAGGCAATGGTCGCCACCATTATATTAACCTTGTCTTTGATGAATAGTTCTTGCGCCAATTTTCTTTCGTTGGCATCCAGTCCAGCATGATAAGCGCGGGCACTAAAATCATTCAATTTCAAATTTCCGACCAACTCCTCCGTTTCCTTACGCGAAAAACAGTAGATGATTACCGATTCGTTTTTGTGCTTGTCCAGAAGGTTCACCAGTTTGGCAAAGGCCTGTTTTTTTTCAACCACGCTGATGCTCAGATTTTCACGATTAAAACTGGAGGTAAAAATTTTCGCTCTTTGTAAATGCAGATGATTGATAATGTCCTCCCGCACCTTGGTGGTAGCAGTAGCGGTCAGGGCAATTATCGGCACACCGGGTAGCAGTTTTTTCAGCTGGCCCAAATTACGATAATCCGGCCGAAAATCATGCCCCCACTCGGAAATACAATGCGCCTCGTCCACCGCGATCAAACTGATCGTCAAAGTCTTTAAAAAATCCTTGAAGCTTTGCAACGCCAATCTTTCTGGAGCGAGATACAAGATTTTTACCTCACCATTTTTTGCTCGTTCGCACACTTCATCGATCTGTTCCGCAGTCAAAGAAGAATTAATAAATTCCGCCCTAACCCCGCAAGCCTTGAGCGCATCCACCTGGTCCTTCATCAGGGCGATCAAAGGCGAAATTACCAAGGTCAAACCGGAGAACTTTAAAGCCGGCAATTGATAGCAAAGCGACTTGCCGCCGCCCGTCGACATCAGCACAAAACTGTCTTGCCCCGCCATCACATTATCAACAATCTCCGCCTGTAAAGGCCGAAATTCATCGAAACCGAAATATTGTTTGAGAAGTGTTTTCATTGCCAAAAATTATTCAATATACAAATTATAGCATACAAAGAAAAAGATAAACAAAAACACATAATTCCCATCTTTGCTTATCAATAAATTCATCTTTTGTTGGAGTGAGAGTTTGTACTCTAAATTTTGAATAAAAAAAAGAGGACTTTTTAAATCCCTCTCATTTCAAGTTGTTAGACCTGAATTACTAGATTTCTCAATCTTTGTAATAGCCGGCGCTCTGCCAGCAGAATTTCAATATAAAACGTTTCAGGCAACGAAGTGTTGGAGTTTTCTGGACCGACATCATGATAGATGAACAAATCTTCAGTCGACAAGAGAGCCTCTTGAACAGCGATATTTTGCCTTACCTTTTCATGAATAAAAGTGGCGAGT
>Ga0076210_114_pt1 | contig 30080 bp, 29 predicted proteins | sample RifGroE2_FD_68263 | JGI IMG/M metagenome (GOLD analysis project Ga0076210, IMG submission 68263) | Parcubacteria bacterium GW2011_GWE2_39_37
GAATTATCATTTGACCGGCAACTTAACACAAAAGCAGTTGCGTTATTTAATCAAGCAAGTTATCGGCTTAGCCGAGTGGTTGGAAGATTGGCTGCCGAAGGAAGTTATGAAAAAATATAACCTGGTCAGTTTGCCGGAAGCGATCAAGAAAATCCATTTTCCTCAAAAATTAGACGATGTTGAAATCGCCAAGCAACGATTGGCCTTTGATGAATTATTTTTAGTCCAGCTGCAATCCATTTTGGCCAAACAGGAATTTTCTGCCAGCACTGCCAGCAGCATTCCATTTGATGAACAAAAGACCAAAGACTTTGTGAATAAATTGCCATTCAAATTAACGGACGCACAGCGGAAGGCCTCTTGGGAAATACTTTTGGATATCGCTAAACCGAAACCGATGACTCGTCTTTTGGAAGGGGATGTGGGCAGTGGCAAGACCTTGGTTGCAATCCTCGCTATGCTCAACGTCGCTTGGAGCGGCAAGCAGGCTGTGCTGATGGCCCCGACCGAGATTTTGGCCAAGCAACATTATGCTACTATCTCTAATCTTTTGAAAGATTATGATATTACGGTCGGGCTGATTACCAGAACTGAGAAGAAGATAAGCCAGAATTTAGAAGCGCAGAATGAGAATGGGAAAAAGAAGAAAAAAACTTTATCTCCGGAATTCGTATTAAAAAATTCTCAAATTGTAGTTGGTACTCATGCAATAATCCAGGAAAAGATTGAATTTAATGATCTGGCCTTGGCTGTGATTGATGAACAGCATCGTTTCGGCGTCGGGCAGAGAAAAACTTTGATTAATAAGGTAGGGACAGAACAGTGTTCTGTCCCGACGAAGTTGTCGCCGCACTTGCTATCAATGACGGCCACGCCGATTCCGCGCAGTTTGGCTTTGGCCTTATATGGTGATTTGGACGTTTCGGTGATCAATGAAATGCCGGCGGACAGAAAAAAAATAATCACCAAAATTGTTTTGGAAAAAGATCGCCAAGTTGCTTACGATTTTGTCCGCAAGGAAATCGGCAAGGGCAGACAAGCTTTTGTTATCTGCCCCTTGATTGAAATGACAGACCCAGCGCAGCTTAGTGAGAAGGAGATCAGTTTCCTGGGAACCAAGTCGGTCAAGGAAGAATATGAAAAATTAAATAAAGAGATATTCCCTGATTTGAATATCGGCATGCTGCACGGAAAAATGAAAACGGTGGAAAAAGAAAGCGTGATGAATGACTTTATTGCCAATAAAATAAAAGTTTTGGTAGCGACTTCTGTAGTTGAGGTGGGGGTTGATATTCCCAATGCTTCAATCATGCTGATTGAAGGTGCGGAAAGATTCGGTCTGGCCCAGCTTCATCAGTTTCGTGGACGGGTGGGTAGAAGCGAGCATCAATCCTATTGTTTGTTGTTCTCAGAATCTAATTCTTTGCCAAGCAATACGCGTCTAAAGGCGCTAGTCGATTATAACGACGGAGTGACCTTGGCAAAAATTGATTTAAAACTGCGCGGACCGGGGGAAGTTTATGGCACTATGCAAAAAGGTTTTCCAGAGCTTAAAGTTGCTTCTTTGTTCGATTTCGATTTGATGAAAAAAGCTAAAGAGGGGGCGCAACTGATTGTCGATACTGACTCTAGCCTGAAGGGTTGGCCGGGTTTAAAAAATAAAGTTGGAGAGTGGGACGAGAAATTGCATTTGGAGTAATAAGAATTCCCCTCTTGAGAGGGGTGCCCGAAGGGCGGGGTGTGTTGCGAGCGTGGCCAAAAAATCAATTGTGTTATTTATCCACCTTCATAACACACCCCGCCAGCCTTTGGCTGTCCACCCCTCTCAAGAGGGGAATTTTTAGGAGTTACTTTTTCGAAATAAATAAACTGTCTTTCAAATAAAAACGCCATTTTTTTTGTATTTTCCGGCATAGTCAATGCCGATGCGGGTGGTTTTGATGATCTGGCTCGGTTTGATAATCTCTTTACGGCCTTCGATCCAGAGGCCGTATTTTTTTGTATAAATCGGCAAGTCATTAAAATATTTATTGATTTGTAAGGCTTTGGTTAGTTTAGCCGGCCCATTAGTTGAAAATTTTTTTTCTGGATTCCTGCCTTCGCAGGAATGACACGATAAGATAGGTTCAACTGCGCGAATCAGGACTGCTGCTGGATAATTTTCCGGTCCGGTTACGATGTTTAACATGTGATGCAGGCCGTAGGTGAGATATACATAGATCTGTCCAGACGCGCCGAACATTATCTTATTTCTTAAAGTTAATCCACGACTGGCGTGGGATGCTAAATCGAATGGTCCATCATATGCTTCGGTTTCGACGATTTTATACCTCACCCTAACCCTCTCCTTGGTAAGGAGAGGGAATCCAAAAGGTAGCTCTCTGACTAAAAAACAGCCCAAGAGATCTTGGGCGACTTTTAATGTGTTTTGGTTGTAGAAAGATTGAGGTAAAATCATTTTAGCTTGAAAAGTTGAACCATTTCACTGATATTTTTGATTTTTTCCAATTTGATTTTTTTATTTATAACTGAAGAGCTATTAGGCACTATCGCACGGGTAAACCCAAGTTTTTCCCCCTCATTCAAGCGCAGCTCCAGCTTGCTGACGTTGCGCATTTCTCCGCCCAAGCCGACTTCACCAAAAATCAAAGTTTTGCGATCGATGAATAAATCAGACAAGGAAGAGGTGATGGCAAGACAGACTGCCAAATCGAGTGAGGGATCGTTTATTTTTAATCCGCCGACTACGTTCAGGATCACATCTTGGTTGGCCAGATTGATTTTAGCGCGTTTTGATAAAACCGCAATCAAGACTTGCAGGCGATTCAAATCAAAACCGGAGGCTTTGCGTTGCGGATAGCCAAAGACAGTTTTGGTAACCAAGGCCTGAACCTCGATCAAGAAGGGTCGACTGCCTTCGATGATACAGCTGATCACCGAACCGGCAATCTGATGATCTTCATTCTCAATAAAAATCGCACTGGGATTGCTGATCTCCTTAAAACCTGTACTGGTCATTTCAAAAACACCGAGTTCATTCACCGAGCCAAAGCGGTTTTTACTTGCCCGTAGAATTCGATAATCATGAGTGGTCTCTGTCTCCAAGTAGGCAACAGTGTCGACGATATGTTCAAGACTTTTGGGGCCGGCAATGGCGCCATCTTTGGTGATGTGGCCGATCAAGATTACGGCAATCTCATGCTGTTTGGCAAGCTCTAAAAATTTTGTAGCGCAGGCACGTATTTGAGTAATCGAGCCGGCTTCTGATTCAACCAAGGAGGAATAAACAGTCTGGATCGAATCGATAATGACTAATGCCGGCCGCTGCTGTTCGGCAGTCGCGATAATTTTTTCAACATTAACCTCGCTTAAAAAACCGATCCGTTCATAGCCGATATTAAGCCGGCTGATCCTGCCTTTGACCTGGCTTGCTGATTCTTCGCCACTGACATAAATAACATTGTTGCTGCTTTGAACTGCGCCGGCAATCTGTGCTACCAAGGTTGATTTGCCGATGCCCGGTTCGCCGCCCAAAAGGATTAGGGAGCCGGGAACGATGCCTCCTCCAAGTACTCGGTCTAATTCAGATATATTCGTTAAAATACGTTTTTCATTTTTCGTTTCAATATTATCCAGGTTGATCGTGTCCATGGCTGAAAGCTTGCTGTTGGTTGCTCTGTCTTTTTTTGTATCTACAATTTCCTCTTTCATACTGCCCCAAGTGCCGCATTCTGAACAACGCCCGCTCCATTTGGGAGATTGGGCGTCGCATTTAGTACAACTAAAGATTGTTTTTATATTGTTGGCCATTATTTATGGGACTACAGTAATTAGCGGATCAGGACCGGCTTGATTCAAATCCTGACCCAAATCATCTGGCGTGATTAAAATGATTCTTAAAAAAGTGAATAAAATGCCAAGTAGTAACAAACTGATCAATGAAGAGGCTACGAATAACGAAACTGAAAAATTATCTTTTTTGAAGTTCAGCATATTATTTTAAATTTATTTTATGCAACCGGCCACTAGCTTGATCATTAAAATAAAGATATCGGCCATCCTTGGAAGGTATAAGGTTTGAAATAGTCAAATTATTTTCAGGGATAGCAATTTTTTTCTTTGAACCGGTTTGCGTGTCGATCCTATAAAGATCGTCAATAGTATTTTTTGCCAACTCAGGAAATAGTCCTGAACCTTCTTCAAGTTTTTGTGGCACGGCACAGTAAAGGGTTTTGGGGTCAGCGAAACTGCATTTGTCTGCCCAGGTCTCTATATTCAGCCTTTTCCGATTATTGCCGATATTATCGCCTTCGGCATCAACGATCCAAAGACTGGGTTTCAATTCGTTTTGCGTTGAGTAGACGCTGTAAAGTAATCTGTCACCTGTCGGCGCCCATTTAGGAACGAAGCCTCTGCCCTCCACGATTGTTGATTTGAAATTTTCTTTATTCAAACCGACAAAATAAACCTCCTGTCGATCAAAATCTTTTCCTTCGGTGAACATCGCTACCATCTGGTTATTAGGTGACCACATCGGATAGACTGTAGAATCCTTATCTCCCAGTTCCTCAACCCCCATCGCCTTGCTGCCATCTTCGCTGACTATTGCCAGCCAGCGGTTGTTGGGATCTTCCCCCATACTTTTCATGACGATCTTGTCGCCGGTTGGAGAAAAAGAAAAATCCTTCCAGTGAGAGGGGAGAGTGATTTGTTTATTGCTGGAAAAGTCATAAATGATTTTCGCACCATCTGGGTATTCTAATATTGCCTTGTTTTTGTTGGGTGACCAAACGACATTTTTCACTTGATGGAATATCTTGTCGGATAATTCAGTGACATTGCCGTCGTTATCGATGCGGAAAAATTTGCCTGCCTCTTTATCATAGTATTGGATTTGGGAGCCGTTGCCGTCGAGAGTGGCGCCGATACTTTCGGTCTTGGTCAGATCATAAGTCTTGGTTACACCGCCATTTGCTTTCTCACTTGGTTCAGGGCCGGCTTTTTGACCTGGGTCAGTTAATGCTCCTCCCTCGGTGGACGCTGTATTTTTTTCTCCTCCTTCGGATGATTTTGGCAGGCCACCTGATGGCGTGGTTGTCGCTATGGGGTTGACTTGGGGATCGCTAGGCGCCAATGATTTGAAAAATAGTGCATAAAGCAGATAGCCCAAAATAAATACTATAAGAATAAAACCGATAACTAATAATATTTTTTTATATTTTGTAAAAAACTCCATATTCGGCGATATATCTTAAAATAGTTTTTAAATTTTTTAAGATTATGTTATAATAAAGTTATTAATTTTGTTTTGCCTATTCCTTTTATTTATTATATAATAATAATGAAAGATAATAAAGAGTAATATGGGTTTATTTAAAGCATCTCAGGGCTATCTTGGAATTCCTATGGTTTTAGCGAAGGTTTGGACGGCAAGCTGAATAATGATTGGCAGCTTAATATTAAAAAAACGGCCAAGGCGATAAATAAAATTTGCAAAGAAGCAGGCATGACCAGCAAATCTGCAGTTGCCGCTTTACCGACTTATTCTGTTTTTTCTTCCATTTTAAATCTTGCCAATGTGGACAAGAAAGACATCGCATCCACAGTACATTGGGAGGCAAAAAAAGTCATCCCCATTCCTTTGGATGAAATCATTCTGGATTGGAAGAAAATCGAAGAAGATGACAAGAAGGTTGGTAAAAAATCTGACAATTTTAAAGTTCTGATCACCGGCGCGCCCAAGTTATTAGTGAAAAAATATATTGATATCTTTAAAGAAGCACAGATTAATCTGATTAGTTTAGAGACTGAAATCTTTTCTTTAACTCGCTCCCTACTCGGTCGTGATAAAACAACTGTTGCCATTGTAGAAATCGGCACCAACACTACGAATATTTCGATAGTAGACAAAGGCATCCCGATGCTCAACAGAAGCATCGATATCGGCGGTCTGACAATCACGAAATCCTTAGCCAATAATCTAAACATCGGGCTGGAAAGAGCGGAACAATTCAAATATGATCTCGGTATGAATTCTTTAGGAACCGCCGGTCAAGAAATAGTACCTAAGACTATAATCGAAGCGCTAAATCCGGTTATCAATGAAATTAAATATGTTATCAATCTGTATCAGAACAGGGATAATAAAAAGGTAGAAAAGATAATTTTGTCTGGCGGTTCTTCTTTGTTAGTGAATTTTGTAAATTATTTATCAAAAATTCTAGATATAAATGTGATTATCGGTGATCCTTGGGCTAGGGTATCTTATCCGGTTGAACTTAAGCCGGTTTTGGATGAAGTTGGTCCAAGAATGTCTATCGCAGTCGGGTTGGCGCTTAGACAGATGGAATAAATATAAAATATAAGGATGGATTTTATTTCAAAAAAAGAAGAAGAAACAAAAAAAGAGGAGATTGTTCCAGAGGTGGAATGGTCTAGACCAGAACTTGAGAAAAAAACAAAATCAAAAATTTTTGATATTTTTAGTTTTTTTAAAAAAGGCAAAAAAACAGAAGATAAAAAAGAACAACTTGTAGAAAAAATGATTTCACGCAAGGAAACACTTGATTTGATCAAGAATTATGTAAGACACAAGGAAGAAATCGGGGAAGAAAAAAATGACGAGATCAAAAAAGAAAAAGTTTCTGAATTGAATATAAATAATGCTGCGGAAGAAGGTAAGTTTGCAGACCTGCCTACAGCAGAAAAAGTAAAGACTGAAGAAAGGGTTGAACCGATTTCTGGAGAGGCAATCGATAAAAAAAGCTGGCTCAGATATATCATCAGCAAGATCAAACTCAAAAATCACGAAACCAAAACTATCGTTGCTACAGATTTGATAAAAGGCGAGGTGATTACCTTTTTCGATTGGCAAAAAAGCTTCATCTATCTGGTCGCTGCGACGTTGATTTCTTTCTTACTGATCGGGTTCGCATATTTGATTTTGTTGTATAATATCGAAATAAAGAAGCAGAACGCTCAAGACTTTGAAAAAAAATTGGCACTCATCAATGAAAAGATATCAAAAGAAGAAGTGGGGATAAGAGAAATAGACATTTTCCAACAGAAGATCATCTTGGTGAATTCTCTGATCAATGATCATGTCTATTGGACCAATTTTTTTAAATTTTTGGAAGAAAATACTTTGACAGACATTTCGTTCTCAAGCGTTTTTAATGGCAATGCGAAAGGTGAATACAGTTTCGATGCCACCGCCAAGGATTTCGGCGCGGTTGTGAAACAGATAGAAGTATTGCGCAATAATAAGCTGGTAAGATCAGTGAGTACTAATGGGGGGACAGTCCTTCGCACAGATGATGCCAAGGAAGTCAATTTCGATCTTAAGCTATCCTTGGATCCGACGGTGTTTTTAAAAAACAGATAGCAGCAATAAAAATGGAAAATAAAGAGAAGAAAATCCAACAGCAGCTGATGAAAAAAATCAATATTTTTTTGATTAATTATTTTAATTTCATATTAGCTGCTTGGGTATTGATCGTGCTTGCGTTCGGCTACTACATGATTATCTTGCCAAAGTATAAGAAATCGGCAGAAGAGATCGGAGCGACGGTCAGCAGTCAAATTCAGATCTATGAAGAGCGTAAGCAGTATTTAGCCCAATTGGAGAAATTGAATAAGACTTATAAAGGGATCAGTAATGAACAGATAAAAAGAATCGATGCCTTATTGCCCAATGAACCGGGAGGAGAAAAATTATTGGCGCAATTCGAAGCGATCACGGCAAACAGCGGCGTGGTCTTGACTTCGATAAACTATAGCTTGGTTGAAGATGCTAAAGGTGGTTTGTCAAGGGTGAAGATTATTTTAGGTTTGTCCGGTGTTGATTATGGATCGATAAAAAACTTTTTAAGCATTTTGGAAAACAACCTCAGATTGATAAACGTAACTGATTTAAACTTTACTGCGAGCGGTGGCAGCGCCAAGCTTGTGCTTGAAGCTTATTATCTAAAAAAATAAGATGCTGACTTTTAAAAAGTTAGATAAAAAAAAGTTGTTGTTGTATTCTTTGATCATACTAACCATGATTAGCGGTATGGTAATCTTATTGTATCGCTACGGATTAGTCGGTAATACTCATAGTAATGTATTCAAAAAACAAGAAAGCCCAACCGTCCGCAATGTCCAGATAAACAACATCAATACTGCGAATTTTAAGATTTTTGAAAACCCCAGCTTCAAAGCTTTGAAAGAAACTGTTGTGGAACAGAAGAATTTTATGGTGGGCAATAAAGATCCTTTCAATTCAAAAATTGATAATAAATAAGCCCTTAGTAATATCAGATATGAATAAGCAAGAAGAATTATTGGAAATTCTCATAAAAAAGAATACTGTCAGCGAGGAGAAGCTTCAAGAAATAAAGTTGTTGATGCTAAAAAGGCCGTTGGAAGAAGTGCTTTTGGAAAAAAAAATAACTGATATAGAAAAAATCACAGAGGCGAAGGCTTCTTTATATGGTTTCGCATATCAATCACTCTCTGAAAAAAAGATCGAAGAGCAAGTCTTGAATATAATCCCTTTTGAAGTCGCTAACAATTATAAGATCATCAGCTTCAACAAAACCGACAATCGGGTGGATGTCGGCCTGGTGGATCCTGATAATTTCAAAGCGATTGAAGCGGTAGATTTTTTGGCCAACGAATCAGGATTTACAGCCAAATTTTTTGTCATTTCATCCGCTAGTTTTTTAAGCGCGTTAAGGCAGTACAAGACCTTGTCTGACGAGATTTCGGTCGCTTTAAAAACCAAGGAAGAGGAAGATTTAAAAGAGGTGCAAAAAGGAGCTTACGAGAACGTGGAAGAGGTGGTCGCTAGCGCACCAGTTATCAAAATCGTATCAGTAATCATCAGGCATGCAGTCGAAGGTGGCGCAAGCGATATCCATATCGAACCATTGCATAAAGAAACCAGAATACGGTACCGAGTTGATGGAATCTTGAAAACTTCTTTGGTGTTGCCAAAAAATATACACGAAGCGATAGTCTCCAGAATAAAAGTTATGGCCAGTCTTAAATTGGACGAAACCAGATTACCTCAAGATGGCCGCATGAGATTGATGGTGAATGGCAAGGAAATTGATTTCCGTATTTCAGTCTTGCCCTTGGTGGGAGAGGAAAAGGTGGTGATGAGGGTTTTGGATATGAGCAAGGGAGCACCCACTTTGGAGGAGTTAGGGTTTTCCGGTTATGGGCTGGAAATTATTAAGCGGAATATTCAGAAAACGAATAAAATGTTCTTGGTTGTCGGTCCTACCGGTTCCGGTAAATCGACTACACTTTATGCGATTTTGAATCTGATGAATAAAGAAGGTATAAATATTTCTACTTTGGAAGATCCGGTAGAGTACTATATTTCCGGAGTTAACCATTCGCAGACACGGCCGGAAATCGGTTTTAATTTCGCTTCCGGACTACGCTCACTTTTACGTCAGGATCCTGACGTCATCATGGTCGGAGAAATAAGAGATGATGAGACTGCTGAGCTGGCCATCCATTCCGGATTGACCGGCCATTTTGTCTTATCAACCATGCACACTAATGATGCTTTTGGAGCTATCCCCAGACTGTTGGATATGAAAGTTGAGCCATTCTTACTCGGTTCCACCTTGAATACCGTAGTCGCGCAAAGACTTGCCAGGAAGATATGCAATTTTTGTAAAGTGGAAGATGTCATTCCGGGTGACCTGCTTAGTGATATCAAGAATGAATTGAACTCTATACCACAAAATAGATTGACTGAAATCAAAGAAACAGATCTTACTAAACTAAAATTTTACAAAGGCAACGGCTGCGCCAGGTGTGGCAATACCGGTTATAGCGGGCGTGTCGCCATCAGTGAGGTTATTGATATTGATGATAAATTAGCAGATAAAATCACCTCAAATGAGAAATCTTTTGACATTAAGGATGTGCGGGCAAGCCAGAATTTTATTTCTATCAAGCAAGATGGTATAATTAAGGTGCTGAATGGCATCACTACTATTGAAGAGGTGCTTAGGGTGATGAGAAATTAATTATTATATAAGTTAATAAACTATGACCAAGGAAAAGGTAAAGATTTTGATTATTGAAGATGATTCTTTTTTGCTCAGCATGTATGCAACCAAATTTGAATTAGAAAATTTTGAGGTAATAACAGCTGAGGACGGAGAAAAAGGTCTGAAGATTGCTGCCAAGGAATTGCCCAGAATAATATTGCTCGACATCCTGTTGCCCAAGATGAACGGCTTTGAAGTATTAAAAACTCTCAAAGAAACGGCGGAGACCAAGGATATTAAAGTGATCTTATTAACGAACTTGAGCCAACGAGGCGAGGTGGAACAAGGCTTGACGATGGGAGCGGTTGATTATCTGATCAAAGCCCATTTTATGCCTTCGGAAGTGGTGGAAAAAGTCAAAAAAATATTAAGCCAAGCTTAAAAAAAATCCATGATGGAAGTCCCTACAATTTTATTGAACCGCTTATTGGAAGAGGCTGCAAAGAAAAAAGCATCCAGCTTGCACTTGATTGCGGGAAATGTTCCTACTTTAAGGATTAATAACCAACTAGTCGGAATAGAAGGTGAAAATATCTTGGACGCGGACACTCTCAAGATGATAATCAATTCTTTCGTTACTCCAGAGGAAGCAGAAAAATTGGCTACAGACAAAGAGATTACCTTGGCCAAGAATTTCGCCGGGACATTCCGTTTTCGCATTAATGTTTTTTATCAGAAAAATTTACCATCAATGACTTTCTGCTATGTGCCAGAAACTGTTAGTAGCATCGAACAATTAAAGTTGCCACAGATATTTACTGATCTCACTAAAATACCATCAGGGCTTTTCATCTTGGCCGGTACTCATGCTTCGGGCAAGACCACTAGCGCTGCCGCAGTGATTGAAGAGATAAACAACCAGCAGAAAAAACATATAATCACTATCGAAGATCCGATTGAATATTCTTTCATTAGTAAGAAAAGCATCATTGAACAGCGACAGATCGGCAGCGATACCAAGTCTTATATTACCGGTTTGAATTATTGTCTGGAGGAGGATGTTGATCTGGTTTATGTAGGTGAAATCAGGAAAGAATTGCAAAAATGCATGAGCTTGATCCTGGAATTGGCAACCGGTAATTCTTTGGTAATCATGGAAGTCAACGCCAATAATACCACCAGAGCGATTGAGAAGGTCTTGACGGCTGCAGAGTTTGAAATTTCAGATGAGGCGGCACGATACAGCTTGGCTGATTCTTTGGTCGGAGTAGTGGTACAACGCTTACTACCGCGCCGAGGCGGGGGTATGGTAGCCGGGTATGAGATTCTTTTAACTAATTCAGCGATCAAATCATTGATCCGAGAAGGTAAGATTTATCAGCTAGAAAGCATCATCCAGACTTCAAGGAAAGAGGGCATGATCATGATGGAAAAATCATTGGAAGAGTTGGTGCGTAATAATGATATCAGACAAGAAGACATTTAATTTCAAGAAATCAAATTTAATCCATGACAGTATTCAAATACAAAGCATTGGACAGCGAAAACAGAGCCATCAAAGGCTTAGTTGAGGCAGTCAATGAAGAAGCGGCAGTCGAAGTATTGAGAGAAAAAAACTTCTCTGTCTTATTTGTCAAAGAGGAAAACGAGGGCAGCGTAAAAAGTCCGACTATTTTAGATCGGATCAAGCCTAAGGATATTGTAATTTTTTCCAGGCAGTTTTCAGTATTGATCTCTGCAAATGTGGCTATGGTTCAGTCTTTAAAAGTCTTGGTGGAGCAGACTGAAAACATGAAGTTGAAACTGATTGTTTCGGAATTATCGGATGAGGTAGATTCGGGGACAAAATTATCAGATGCTTTGGCAAAATATCCGAAAGTTTTTTCTAATTTTTTTGTCAGTGTGGTCAGGTCAGGTGAAACATCGGGTAAGCTCGAAGAGGTACTCGGTTATCTAGCTGACGAGATGGAAAAAGATTACGACATGATGAGCAAGATCCGGGGGGCGATGATATATCCGATTTTTGTCTTGTCCGGCTTGGTCGTAGTCGGTGGCGCCATGATGATATTTGTCATTCCCCAGTTGACTGCGATCTTGATTGAGACAGGGGGGGAGCTTCCTTTCGCTACCAGAGCTTTGATTGCCGTCTCTGATTTTTTAAAGAATTTCTGGTGGTTTTTGATAATGTTAGTAATTGCAGTGTTTCTCGGCATAAAATACTACAGCAGTACTGTTTCTGGGTTGAGAAGGCTGGATTACATCAAACTTAGATTGCCGATTTTCGGCAAGCTATTTCAAAAGATATATCTAGTGCGGTTTACCCGGTCGATGCATACTTTGATCGTCGGCGGTGTTACCATCACTAAGGGCCTCAAGATCGCTTCTGAAGTAGTCAGTAATCAAGTTTATAAAGAATTGATTGAAGAAACGGTCAAACAGGTCGAGGAAGGCAACTCCATTTCGATGGTTTTTTCTGATAGCAAAGAGATTCCCAAGATGGTTTCCCAGATGATGAACATCGGGGAGAAAACCGGTAAGCTGGATATTATACTGAAGAGGATCACCGATTTTTACGGCAGAGAAATCAATAACACCGTCACCAATCTTATGACGCTGATGGAACCGATAATTATGGTCGTGATGGGTGTGGCGGTCGGAATCATGGTGGCAGCGATCATCCTGCCGATGTATAACATGGCGGCACAGGGATAATTTCCTTGTTGCGAGATTGATGCTATAATATTTATAGATATTTAACTTTTTTAAATAGTTAAATTTAATATCACATTTTTTCTTTGGAATCTGTGTGAAAAAAGGAAGGAGGTGAAATAATGAAAAAACAAAAAGGTTTTACATTGGTTGAATTGTTGGTCGTTATCGCGATCATCGGTTTGCTATCGACTTTGGCCGTGGTTTCTTTGAACAACGCTAGAGCAAGATCAAGAGATGCAAAGCGTGTTTCAGACGTCAAACAAGTGCAGACTGCCTTGGAAATGTATTTCAATGACTGGAATGCATATCCGGAAACAGGCGCACTTAATATGGCCTCCACTACTCCGAACAATATTTTAAAAAGCCCTGACGGGACTGTTACTTACATGCAACAAGTACCGGCAGCACAGGCTCCAGGAACTTATGTCTATACCGCGACTACTACGACTAGTTACAGCATAGTCTATAGTTTGGAAAACGCAACTGGAGGATTGACTCCTGGTCAGCATACTGCTACTCCAGGTGGAATCGCCAACCCATAATTGAGTTCTTAAAAGGATCCCATTAAGAATTTTATTCAATTTAAACAAAGACGGAAATTTTCCGTCTTTGTTTTTTAACTTTTAACTAATAATTGACATAAATTATGACATAACGGAGTCGAGCTCCGTCAGCTGACGGAGCTCGACTCCGTTTTTCCCTGACAACTTTAGATTTTCAGGCTATAATAATATTATGTTAAAAGAAAAAGCCATTAAAATTATTAATAATTTAACGGAGATAATTATTCTCGGTACTATTTTTTTAATTCCTCTTTTTTTTAACATATACACCTACAGCACTTTTGAAATCGATAAGATTGTATTATTCCGAATTTTAGTCGAATTAGCATTCGGCTTTTTTTTGATAAAAACTTTCCTTGTGGGAGAAATTTTCATCAAGAAGAGCAGCCTTTTTTTTGTCTTGTCGTTGATCTTTTTGACTCAGATAATATCTTTTTTGTTCAGTGAGCATCGAGCGGTGGCGTTCTGGGGTACTTATGCCAGAAGTTTTGGTCTGTTCACTTATATCCATTTGTATGTTTTTGCTTTTTTAATGTTTGATTATGTAAACAAAAACGAAAAAAATTTAGGCCGAATTATCATCACTTCGACCATTGTCGGCTTGACCGTTTCTTTGTATGGCATTTTGCAATTTTTTGGTTTGGATTTTTTGAAATGGCAGGGGATAGCTGCCGGCTCTACCATGCGCGCCAGCTCAACACTGGGGCAGCCGAATATTTTGGCTTCATTAATCTTATTACTTCTGCCTCTGTCAGTTTATGCTTTAATCACTGCTGGATCTTTTTTAAAAAAATTTATTTATTTGTTGGTTATTATGTCAGAGGTAGCCTGTTTATTCGCTACTCTCAGCAGGGCAGCTTGGTTGGGTATGATTTTTTCTAGCATAATTTTTCTTCTTGTTCTTTTTTATAAAAAGAACAGGCTTGTTTTCAATATTTCAATCCTTGCAGCCGCCATTATCACAGGAGCCTTTCTTTATTTCTCTTTTGTACGTCCGGTACAGGTAAATGCTGACAGTGGCCTGAATCTATCGAGCAGAATAAGGTCATTGGCCAATGTTTACCAAGGCAGCTCTATGATCCGGTTATACTATTATGACGCCGCTGCCAATCTAATCAGACTTTCACCCTGGATCGGTTATGGACTCGATACTCAGCAATATCATTTTTTTAAATTCTATCGACCCGATTATGCAATTTTTGAAACAATCAATTCCTATAATGATCGCGCCCACAGCGAACCGTTGGACATCATGATTACTGGCGGTCTTTTGGGAATCTCAGCTTGGTTGTTCTTGTTTTTTAAAATCATTAAAGGAAGCAAGTTATTGATAAAAAGCAACTTGCAAGAGGAAAAAAGGCTTTTACTTTGTCTTTTATTCGGTTTAGTGGCATTTTCTTTTTCTTTATTGTTCGGTTTTTTTACCATAGCTTTGTCTGTTTATTTTTGGCTTTATGTAGCTTTATTGTTTGCTTTATTTACAAAAGATAATGGAACAAAAAATATAAAGCTTGAACTTTCACCGATCATTACTCGATCTTTTTTGATCTTGTGGGTAATCTTTTCTATTTTTCTTGTTTGGAACTATAATTTGAAGATAACTTTGGCAAGCTATTATTACCGCAATGCTCTAGAGGCGGATAATAAAAAAGAATATGTAAGCAGTTTCAATCATTTGAATAAGGCATTAGCGTACCAGCCTGGAGAAAGTTTTTATCATTCACAATTTGCTGCTCACGTCTTGAGCAGTTCTGCAGGTTCGGCCGCTACTTTGGAATTTGTCAAAAAATTATTAGAAAATTCAACCAAACCCATCCCAGAGGCAAGGATGAATTTAGCAGTAGTGCTGACCAATATCGTCAGATTAAATATATCGATCGGTAAAGAGCCAAAAGTAGAGGCAGAAAAAGCGGAAACCATCTTGAAAAATTTGATCAAGGAAGCACCCGGATTTTCCCACCTGTATTTCGATTGGGGTAATCTTTATTTTTTCCAGCATAAATATGACCAAGCCTTGGACAAGTATTATCAGGCGCTTGCTTCATACCCTGCTCTTGATCGGCCGGAACTGAACAATGAACATCGGCAGCAGCTAGTCAGAGAGATCATCTATGTTTATGCCAGAATCATTGATGTAAAGATAGCGCAGAAGAAATATCAGCAAGCAGAAAATCTTTGTCTGCGAGCACTGGAAATAGATCCTGGAGAAGCAGAAATCAGGCAGAAGTTAAAATGGCTAGAAGAAATAAATTTAAAATAAAACTATGTATATGATTTCTTTGTTGGTTTTCGTATTTGGCTTAACCATCGGCTCTTTCATAAACTGCCTGGTCTGGCGTCTGCACAAAAAGCAGACGATCCTTGGTCGTTCCTATTGCCCGAATTGTAAACATCAGCTGGCTTGGTTCGATAACATTCCCTTGGTTAGCTATATATTTTTAAGAGGAAAATGCCGATATTGTACTAAGCCGATTTCCATGCAATATCCTATGGTTGAATTGATCGTCGGCTTGTTATTCGCCTTCGCGTTTTATTATCATTTCCAATCTGTAAGCCCAAGTTTTTTTTGGGCCAAACAGTTTCCCACTATAAGCTTTTTGTCCTTAATAAGGGATTGGTTCTTGATTTCTGTCATGATGATAATTTTTATCTATGATCTTAGATGGTATCTTATTCTGGACATAGTGACATTGCCTTCAATCATCATTGTTTTGCTTTTAAATATTATTATTGGGCATTTGACTGCTGACGCATCAGCAAATTTTTATTGGCAACAGCTGTTGATTTCTGGTATAATAGGAGGAGGATTCTTCCTGTTGCAGTTTATTATTTCCAACGGTCGTTGGATAGGGGGCGGAGATATCAGATTGGGTTTGCTGATGGGGGTGGCCTTAGGATGGCCAAATATCTTAGTCGCACTATTTCTTGCTTATATTTGCGGAGCGGTAATCGGTATCGGTTTGATTTTGGCTGGCAGAAAAAAATGGGGTTCTGAAATTCCTTTTGGCATATTTCTTTCTGTCTCAACACTGGTAACTTTGTTTTTCGGCAATCAGATCTTAACTTGGTATTTGAATATTTTAAAATAAAAATTAATTAGAAAAAGAATGATATTTTCAAGAAAGGGTAGACAGTTATTAAAGGCTACCCAAAAAATTGAAGACAGATTTTCAGATTATATTTTAGGCAAGAAGGTCAAGTCGGAAAAGATCCATTGGTCGATCGGCTTACTATTTGCTGTTTTAATAGTTACCGGAGGATATTTTTACTCTAATTTCAAGGGGAACATAGTCAATGCTGATGCGGCCAACCCGAACGTCAGCGGTTTTGCCTGGGGCCAGAATTTCGGTTGGATCAGCTTCAATTCAAAAGACTGTGACCCTGATAATGATGGCGCTTTCAATGGTTTGCCTACAGGCTGCCCGCTTTCCAGTCCGCCAGCAGTCAATTCTTATGGTGTCAGCATCGATAATACAACCGGCCTTTTTTCAGGACATGCCTGGAGTGAAAATGTCGGTTGGATTGATTTCGGTCCGACTAGCGGGTTTCCTTCAGCTCCGTTGCAGGCCGCCACTTATGACTTGGCTTCTGGTGACGTGACGGGTTGGGCCAAAGTGCTGTCTTTAGGTGATGATGGTTGGATAAAAATGAGTGACGACTCCAGGATCGGTTGGTTTGGCAATGGTGTAAAGATCAGTAGCAGTACTTATGAATTCAGCGGCTGGGCTTGGAATGGCAATAGTGATAATAGTGGATTAGGCTGGGTCAGTTTTAATTCAAGCGATTCGGGAGCAGGCGGTGGCCCCTACAAGGTAGTAGCGAGCAGTTTGGGCTCTATTCCCAGTGTAAATGCCGCTTCGATGGCAGCGCCACAATGGTCTTCCTCGACAGCAGTTGTATCGGGCGCCCTGATGGCGAAACTTACTTTTTCTTATAATGATTCAATCGGTAATGGCGGCAAGGCCTACAGGATCGTAATTAAGGATGCTTTAACCAATGCAACCACTACAGATACAGGGAAATGCGAAAACGGTTCTTCTTCCAACCTGTGCTATGATTTCAGTGGTTGCTTACAAAATGCTCCGAGCTTCACCTGTTCTTATATCGTTGATAACAACAGACTTGGGTTTAATGGAATCGACTACAACAAAAGTTATCATTGGTACGTCCAAGTCTGGAATCAGGCTGATGTATCATCTGCTCTGATCCAATATAATAATAACAGTGTCGCAGACACCGATCATGATATAGATTCCGATTCTCGAACCTTCACTACATATACCCATGAATTTCCTGTAATTTCTTTTACCTACAGTCCTACCAGAGTTATTGTGGGTCAAAATATCAATTTTACCAATCAATCAACCACGACTGCCCCGTATGAGCCGCTGGTTTCCGCATGGACTTTTGCCAATGGAACTCCACCAACGGCAACTAGCACCGATGCTGTTTCCAAATTTGACAGCAGGGGCAATAATCAGGTGACCTTAACAGTCACTGACAACAATGGCTATCAGTCGAATACCAGTACATCCATTTCAGTTGAAACTCGGCTGCCGAATTGGCAAGAAGTGAAGCCGAAATAAAGCGTAAAAAATAGAATCAGCTTAAGCCACCTCATCGGGTGGCTTTTAGTTTGGTTTTTCATATAAATAATGATAAAATGTTATTATACAATGATAATGGTATATGAAAAAAATAATAAAAAATAAATCGGGATTCACTATTGTCGAATTATTGATCAGCATTTCTATCATCGGAATGGTATCGGTGCTTTTTTATAATAATTACCGTGCTACCTCCCGGCAGAATGTCTTAGCAGCTGCTAGCCATCAATTGGCAGGAGATTTTAGGGCAGTCCAGGGTTATGCTTCGGGAGCCAAAAAAAATAATGGTTCAGTGCCCAAGGGAGGTTGGGGCATCTACTTGGCTACAACTTCCGCGAATTACATTATTTTTACTGACGATGATGAAAGTAAAGATTATAATGTTGTTTCGGAGCTCTATCGATCCGTCGATCTGCCTGTCAATGTTCACGTAGATAAAATTGAAGTCACTAAATGGGACGGGACGCCAGTGGTAGGCAGTTCAACCGTAAGTACAGTTTTTTTGCCACCGGATCCAAAAACTTATATAACCACTGATTATAGATCGGACAGCACTGATAATGTGCTAAGATTGTGGCTAAAAGATAGCATTAATCAAACCACCAGAACTATTTTGGTTAACTACTTCGGCTTAATCGATGTGCAATAAGCTATGACTAATAACAGGCTCAACAATCAAGGTTTTTCTATTATTGAAGTGCTTTCAGTGATCGCCATAATCACTATGGGCATGCTGGGTTTATTATCTTTATCCACGCAAAGTTTGCGTTATCAGTATATAAATAAAAACAATCTGATCGCTTCACAATTGGCGCAAGAGGGAATAGAGGTGGTCAGGAATTTGCGTGACTACAATTGGAAAAATAATCTGGTTTGGAACACCGGCTTCGATATCGATAGTGGGCATTACAATTGGGATATCAACAGCAGGACCTTGATCCAACAACCACTGCTACTGCCGATGAAAATAGATCCAGGGAGCGGGTTGTATAATCTGACAATCGGGGATGATTCTATTTTTAGCCGAGATATAATCGTGAGTGATGTAACTGCTTCTTCTTCGCGTATCACGGTCAACGTTAATTATCAGGAAGGGCAAAATGACAAAGTCTACTCGGCGGAGACAATGTTGTATAATTGGCGACAGTAACTATGTTTAAAAAAATATCAAAAAATAATAAAGGTTTGACTTTATTGGAAATCGTCGTATCGGTCACGATTTTCGCCTTTATGATGATTGCAGCTACCGGGATATTCCAATTCGTGATCGAAAATCAACGAAGAGCGATCGCTTCACAAAATACTCAAGAAAGTATCAGATATCTTCTTGAGGCGTTGTCCAAAGAATTACGCCTGGCGAAAAAGGATTCAGTCGGCGACTGTGCCGGTATGGACAAAGTTTATGGCGGAGACGCTTCCAGATTGAGTTTTTTAAAGCATGATATAGTAGATAATGCTGATATCTGTATCAGCTATTATCAACAGGGCGATAATCTTCTGGTGGATCGTAAAATCGGTTTGACTGCCACTACTACAGCATCGACTCTTTCAAGCAAAATAATGGTGACGGATCTAAAATTCATCGCAGTAAATGATGATCCGTTACTTCCAAGTCAGCCGAATGTTACAGTGCTGTTGGAAGTGGAGGCGATCGGTAAGGATATGCATAAAGTACCGTTGAAGATACAAACTACAATATCATCAAGATTCTATGAATAGAAAAAAATTAAAAAATTTGAAAAATGAACATGGTTCAGCTTTAATGATTACAACATTGATTTTGACTAGTTTGTTTATCGCTGCCCTGAACGCTTCAAGCATCGTACTTTCCGGCGTGTTGATCAGTGGCATTCAAGAAAGATCAACTCTTGCTTTTTATGCTGCCGAATCTGGCGCAGAACTCGCGGCCTATGATGCCATCGTCAACGGTAATTTTCCAGCCGCCTCATCCACTAATGTATATAGTCTTACCCTCACTAATAACAGTTCCTATGTCGTAAGCTATGCTTCTTCAACATTTATTTCAGAGGGCAGCTTCGGTGAAACTAAGCGATCGGTAAGTTTAGGTTTTGAATAAATTAGCAAATGGATAAAGAACAGGCAAAAAAAAGAATTGAAAAGCTAAAGGCGGAGATAGCGCATCATCGCTATCTTTATCATGTCTTGGACAAGCAAGAGATTTCTGATGCGGCATTGGACAGTTTAAAGAACGAGCTCTTTAAGCAAGAGATGGAGTATCCGGAATTGATCACCCAAGATTCGCCTACACAAAGAATCGGTGGTAAACCGTTAGCAAAATTCAAAAAGGTCACCCATTCCCAGCCGATGCTTTCGCTTTACGATGCTTTTTCTAAGCAAGATATGTATGATTGGGAAAATCGCATGAAAAAAATTTTGCCGAGCCAAGAATTCTCATATTATGCTGAACTAAAAATGGATGGTCTGGCTATGAGCCTGAGATATGAGGCGGGAATTTTTGTTCAAGGTGCCACCAGAGGGGATGGCAAGGTCGGCGAAGATGTAACTCAGAACTTAAAAACCATCGATGCCATCCCTTTGGTTTTAAGAAGACCAAGCGAGCGAGAATTGAAAGTCATCGGTCTGGATGATGAGATAATAAAAAAATTTTTCTATGCTTTTGACAGGGGGGTTATCGAGGTTCGAGGCGAGGCGATAATGACTTTGAATGTGCTGAAAGAGTTGAACGAAAAATACGCTCGTGAAGGCAAGGCACTGTTGGCAAACCCACGTAATGCCGCGGCAGGCTCTATCCGCCAATTGGACCCGAAGATTACTGCCGAAAGAAAACTTGATTTTTACGCCTATTCCTTGATTACCGATCTTGGCCTGACAGAGCATGAGCAAGAGCATGAGTTGGCAAAACTGATCGGCTTTAAGATCTTGGCGATAAATAAATTCTGCAAGAATATCGAGGAGGTGATAGAATTCCATGATTTTGAAGAGAGAAACAAGGACAAGGTGCCCTTTGAATGTGACGGTGTGGTGGCGATGGTAAATGATCTGGCCCTGTGGCCGAAACTTGGCATTGTCGGCAAAGGACCGAGATATGTTATGGCCTATAAGTTTGCGGCGGAACAAGTGACGACCAAATTATTAGATGTACTTTGGCAGGTTGGCAGAACCGGGACCTTGACACCGACTGCCGTACTTGAACCGGTCCGAGTCGGTGGCGTAACAGTGAGCCAATCTACGCTCCACAACATGGATGAGATAAATAGGTTGGGTTTAAAAATCGGCGATACTATAATATTAGAGCGTGCCGGAGATGTGATTCCGAAAGTAGTTCAAGTCTTGCCCAAATTGAGAATCGGTAAAGAAAAAAATATTGAAGCGCCAAAACAGTGTCCGATATGCAATAGCGAGGTAGTAAGAGTACCGGGAGAAGTGGCTTTCCGTTGTACCAATAAAGAATGTTATGCAGTCAATATGCGAAGTATGAGCCATTGGGTTTCAAAGGGAGCGATGGATATCGATGGTTTGGGACCAAAAATCATCGAACAGCTGATGAAGATCGGCCTGGTCAGGACCGTGGCTGATTTTTATAAATTGACTATTGATGACTTGCTGCCGTTAGAACGCTTTGCTCAGAAATCAGCAGAAAATTTGATTGCAGCGATCGATGCTAAAAGAGAGGTTGAATTATCAAAATTTATTTATGGCCTGGGAATCAGACATGTCGGGGAGGAGACTGCTATTGATTTAGCGAATCATTTCAGCAGCTTGGGAAAGATCAAAGATGCCAAGCTGGAAGAATTAGCACAACTGGCGGATGTAGGACCGATTATGGCTAAAAGTATCTATGATTGGTTTAATAACCCTAAACATCTGGAATTATTGAATGAATTGAAAAATAACGGCTTAAAAATAAAGAAAATAGAACAGAAAGCTAAGATTCTAGCCGGTAAAACTTTTGTTTTGACCGGGGCGTTAGAGAGTTTGACCAGAGATGAGGCCAAAGCAAAGATAAGGGAATTGGGCGGGGATGTGTCATCTTCGGTCAGTAAAAACACCGACTATGTGGTGGCAGGTGAAGAGGCCGGTAGCAAATTAGACAAGGCTACAGCGTTGGGGGTAAGAATATTGTCAGAAGAAGAATTTTTGGGATTGATAAATAAAATTTAAAATAATTAATTTAATATTAAAGGTAATGCGACAAAAAACAAAAACTATCTCCGGATTAATAATCGCCGTCATTTTAATTATTTTCTTTGGCTTTGTTTTTTTGTTAAGCCGATCCAAGAAGGGTGAATTTTTTATTGCCGAAGAAACTAATATTGAAGAAGCACAAGATCTGATCGAATCAGTCGAGACGGAACAAGATCAGGTGTACAGAACTTTTATGATTAATGGAGAAATCGTTTCAATACTCAATGACAAGATTGAATTATTGGAAGGTGAAACAAAAAGTGAATACGTATTGAATAAAAACGTGGCAGTTATTGAAACTAAAGGTGAAAAAGTTGAAAAAAAAGATTTTAATTATCTAAAGGAAGGTCAAATGGTTTCGCTTGTTATCAATCAGTCAGATAGTGAGATAATTCTCATAAAGGTAGTTATCGGAAACTCTGATCCTAAGGCAATTTTTTAAAAATATCTAGATAAAATATGAAAAAAATAATAATTGGAATTTCATTAGTCGCTACTGTTATTTTATTGATGATGACAGTATATTTATATAATAAACCAAAGCAAGTAAGTGTTGAACCGGAACAAATTTTGCAGGCAGAATCTGAAAGTCAAAAAGTTGAGCAGCCAGAAGAAAATACACAGCGATTGGAATTCCAGACAGATGGGTTTGAAAAAGAAATAGCTGATGAGCAGCCCAAAAAAGTATTAGAATTGGAAGGGGTGATTACGGCGGTTAATGATAGTTCTGTGGAAGTGGAGAATCGTGGTGTGAAAACAATAATTCCATTAACCGGAAATGAAGAGTTGATCGTGAGAAGTCCTGGAAAAGAATAAAGATTATTTCATTGTTGAAAAAAATTTAAGGTGCTATTAATTAAATAAGATTTTTAAAAAACTACATGAAGAATTTAGGATTAAAAATAATTTTTGGAATGTTTTCTTTTTTTTCCTTTATGATTTTGGGTGATTTTGCGCAAGCTTATCCGTCAATAAGTTTTTCTGTTTCTCCTTCTTCCATAATCAGACCGTCAGTGATCACTTTGACCTGGAATACCAGCAACGCAGTAACCTGTTCTGCTGACAGTTCCAATGGAAGCTGGAGCGGTCCTAAAGCATTAACCGGTTCTGAAACAGTCACTATCTCTACGCCTGCATCATATACGACCTTCACTCTCACTTGCAAAGATGAAGGGGGCGCCACACTCGCTTATGTCAAAGGTGTTTTCTATTGCGCTTTATTGATCGACCCTTCAACTGTCTGTTCTCCGGCAACGAACGGCACCTCATATTGTTCAAAGACAACCGGTGTACCTGCATCATGCGGCTCTACGACTTTTTGCGTAAATGGGACAAAAGATTGCTGTACCGGCTATAATTATTCTGCTTGGGGTGTTTGTTCTGGAGGTACTCAAACTAGAGCCATAACTTCTACCATTTCTGCAAGCTGTTCAGATGGGGTTGCACCGGTGCTTTCACAGTCTTGTGTAGAATGCACAAGTTATAATTACAGTCCTTGGAGCGCTTGTTCTGGCGGAATTCAAACTAGGACAATCATCTCAACCAATCCTGCGTCTTGCGTACCCGGAGTTTCTCCAGTTCTTTCTCAATCTTGCCCTTGCACAAGTTTTACCTATACTTCTTATAGTTTGTGTTCTGATATGACACGAACTAGGACAAGATCAGTAATATCAAGCTCGCCATCTGGTTGTACTGGCGGTGATCCGATTACCATTGATTCATGTACAAACGGAACTTGTAATCCAGCCTATAATGGAAAAACTCTTTCATCAATTCCACCTACTGGACTTTGTTCAAACGGAATACAAAGCCCATCACCTGTTAGCAGTAATGGTCCTTGGTCTTGGTCTTGCATCGGCATCAGTGGGGGCCAAACCAGGAGCTGTCACACAAATTTATTAGGTAGCTGCGGTGCAGACGATGGCCAAAATCTTTATTCGACTCCTACCAATCTTTGCACAGCCGGTACAGCCACGTCAGTTTCTGGCGATGGAAGCGCTTTGAATCCCTGGCGCTGGACTTGTGAAGGCGTTTCATGTTCAGCACGAAAAAAATATTCTTGTTCCAATATCTGCTCAAATATATATGACTACGCCACAACAGCTTTTGATTCATATGATGCCAGTTGCAGTTCTTCAATAGATGGAACTTATACTTATACCAAAGATTGTGCTTGTGGCGATGGAAAATCCGCGGGTGATGGCTTGAACTATGGTTCATCCTGTTCTGCACCGATAGTTCCGACTGCTACAATGCAAGCTCCGCTTTGGGATCAATCTCTCATATCTTCGGTCGGAGCATTGGGTGCTAAATTGAGATTCTATTACAATGATCCGAATGGGGAAATCGGTAGCGCCTATCGAATTATGATTGTAGAGAAAAATGGCCCTGTCATATTAGATCAAACCTGCGGAGCAGCTTCCACTACTCCAGGATGCAAAGACTTCAGCAATAGTTGCTTGAAAAGCAATTCTCTTTCTTGCGATTATTTAGTTGATAAATCATTACTTGGGTATTCAAAAAATTATAACTGGTATGTTCAGGTATGGAATCAATCCGATACGCCATCACTCTTGACTCAATACAACAACAATAGCATTGCTGATACTGATAAGAATATTGATAATGATCCGGAGACCTTTTCAACCTTTAGCCATGAATTTCCAAGCGCAAGTTTTACTTTTAATCCAGTAAAAATTAATGCGGGGAAACTGGTTCAGTTTGATGCCAGTCTTTCAACTACATCACCTGCATACGGACCACTTACATATGATTGGTCATTTACTAATGCCAATGTTGGATCGGCAACAAGCATGAAGCCATCTGTTAGATTCAATAGTGCCGGCGGTAGTACGATTATTTTGACAGTTACTGACAACCAAGGCTACAAGACCAGTACTAGTACAAATATCCTGATAAAAAATAAATTGCCTAGCTGGCAGGAGATTCGACCAGAATAATTTGATAGTTTTTTAAAGAGTTTTAAAGTAATTTATATTAGTTTAACGGATTGACAAGAGACGAGGCTAAGGCTAAAATAAGGAAACTGGTCGGGGATGCCTCTGGGTGAAGGTGATTATGGGGGTGAAATTCTTAACTCTTAGCAGATTTAAGAATTTAATAAAAAAATATTTGTCATCCCGCACTTGATGCGGGATCATGCGGATGAAAGAATATATTTTTTATGTTTACATAATGTCAAATAGGCCGAATGGAGCCTTGTATGTCGGAGTTACAAATAATTTAGCACAAAGGGTCATAGAACATAAAAGTAAGGAGATGGATGGGCATGCAAAAAAATATGAAATAACACAATTAGTGTATTTCGAATTGTTTGGTGACATAGGACAGGCGCTATATAGAGAAAAGCAATTAAAGAAATGGAAAAGAGAATGGAAAATTAAATTAATTGAAAATGATAATAAAAATTGGGATGATATAACTAATACGTTGTTATAAAACCTGATCCCGCATCAAGTGCGGGATGACAAACGGAATAAACATGAAATTAACCAAAAGAGGAAATAGAAAAATTTGGCAGTCAACTGTCTGGCGTTTTGGATTACATTGATCAGCTGAAAGAAGTGGATGTAACCGGCATTGAGCCGACCGCCCAAGTGACGGGGCTGGTTAATGCTTGGCGAGAGGATGTCGTCGAATATTGTGATACGGAAATCAGGGAAGCTGCTTTATCACAGGCACCAGAGATCGAAGAGCACCAGGTCAAGGTTAAAAGAATCTTGGAGTAAATAATTAGCACTGTGAAAGCGTAAATTTAAAATAAATTAAAAGATTAAATTCGCATGACATTTCGTTATGCGTTATGTGTTATGAGATTAAACGAATTAACAATCAAAGAAGCTCAAGAATTGATGGCCAAAGGTGAAATCACTTCTGTTGAACTGACTAAGGCTTGTTTGGAGCGGATAGATGAGGTGAACGAAAAGCTGAATGCCTGTTTGACGGTTTGCAAATCGGAGGCATTAAGAGAGGCAGAGATGGCCGACGAACGTCGTGCCAGTGGGGAAGTAGGAGAACTTTTGGGCATCCCTTATATTGCTAAGGATAATATCTTAACCAAAGGCATCCGCACCACGGCCGCCTCAAAGATATTGGAAAATTACATTGCGCCATATGACGCCACGATCATAGTCAGGCTAAAAGAAGCAGGTGCAGTATTGCTTGCCAAAGCTAATTTAGATGAATTTGCCCACGGCGCCTCAACTGAGAATAGCGCTTTCGGTGTAACTCATAATCCATACGATTTGGATCGAGTGGCGGGAGGATCCTCCGGCGGTCCCGCTGCAGCAGTTGCAGCCGATATGTGTATTTTTGCTTTGGGTACAGATACAGGAGGATCAATCCGTTGTCCGGCCAGCTTTTGCGGCATCACCGGTTTAAAGCCTACCTATGGGAGAAGCTCTCGTTTCGGTTTGGTTGCCATGACCAGTTCCACGGACGTGCCTGGGCCGATGACCAAGACAGTAGTAGATGCAGCGATCGTACAAAAATTTATTTCCGGCAAGGACAAGTATGATTCGACTACCGTTGATGAAAAAATCGATGATTATGGATCAGAAATAAAAAAAGATATCAAAGGGTTGAAGATCGGTATTCCGGAAGAATATTTCACCGAAGGGCTCGACAAGGAAGTGGCGGAATTGATCAATCGCGCAATCGAGAAATTGACAGGTTTAGGGGTTGAGTTCGTAAAAGTCAGTTTACCGCATACCAAGTATGGCGTACCGGTTTACTATATCATCACTCCATCGGAAGTCAGCTCAAATCTAGCCCGACATGACGGCATCCGTTATGGCTATTCAGTTCATGATGGGGCAAAAGATTTGGCTGAAGTGTATCTAAAGAGTCGCGGCCAAGGTTTTGGTCCGGAGGCGAAAAGAAGAATAATGCTCGGAACCTATGCGCTATCCGCCGGCTATTTTGACGCCTATTATTTGCAAGCGCAAAAGGTGAGAACAAAAATTAAAGAAGAGATGGACAAGGAATTGGAAAAAGTCGATTGCTTACTGACTCCGACCGCGCCTCATGTCGCCTTTAAGATCGGTGAGAAGGCAGCCGATCCCTTACAGATGTATTTGGAAGATATTTTTGTGACTGGCGCTTCGTTGGCTGGTTTGCCAGCAATTTCAGTGCCTTGTGGTTTTGCCAACGGCATGCCGGCAGGTTTCCAATTGATCGGTAAGCGTTTCGACGAAAAAACTTTATTCAGGATCGGCCACAACTATCAACAAGCTACAGAATGGCACAAGCAAAAACCGAATATTTAAATTATTTATAATAATATGCAACACGAACCATCAATGCACACTGCAAACTACTTTTTTCTGGGAAAAAAGAAAGACGACCGATAATTCAACTGAGGGGGTTGCCACCTCGACTGAAAACTTTGCCGAAAATTATGAAGTTTCCCAAGAAGATTTAGGGAAAATCAAAACAGTCAAAGGCATTGATTCGGCCGACCATGTGTTGGGCAGTACTTCCGCTCAGGTAAAAATAATTGTTTATAGTGATTTTGCTTGTAGTTTCTGTGTGCAATTCAAAGAATCTTTAGGGCGGATCAAAAATGATTTCGGTGAGCAAGTAGCGATCGCATTCCGCCATTTTCCTTTGAATGATGTTTCTCTCGATGCAGCTAATGCCAGTGAATGCGCAGCGGAGCAGGGGAAGTTTTGGGAAATGCATGATCTTCTTTTTGAAGATAATAAATCTGGCCGATTAAGCAAAGAGCAGTCGAAACTAGATGCGATCAGTCTAGGATTGGACCAGGAAAAATTCAATCAGTGTTTGGATGGTCAAAAGTACAATGAAAAGATTGTGGCTGCCCAAGAGGAGGCAAAAAGCTTTAACGTTAATGGCACGCCGACCACTTTTGTGAATGGCGAGATAGTGATCGGCGCAACGCCCTATGAAGATGTCACCGCGGAAGACGGCCAAAAAATTGAAGGTTTAAAGAATATTATCAGCAGACATTTGAATGATAAATAATCCGGAAAGAAAAATAATTTTGGCGTCCGGTTCACCGCGCCGCAAGCAGCTGCTTGAACAGATCGGCTTGCAGTTCGAAGTCCGGCCAAGTGAGTACGAAGAGGATATGTCCTTGATGACAGATCCTTTTGCTTTAGTTAAATTTTTGGCTTTGAAAAAAGCTGAAGATGTAGCCAGACATTATGAAGACGCAATCATTATCGCAGCTGACACTTTTGTGATTTATGATGGCAAATTTTTGGGTAAGCCGAAGGACAAAGAAGAGGCGAAAAAAATGCTAGAGACTTTATCGGGGCAGTTCAATACTATCGTGACCGGTTTTGCGGTTATCGATTGTAAGACCGGGCAGGTTATCAACGAATTTGACCAAGCAAAGGTTAAGATGATAGAGTTGACTGGTCAGGAAATTGATCAATATATCGCAACAGGACAACCATTAGACAAGGCAGGCGCATATGGTGTCCAGGGAATGGGCGCCCTTATCATAGAAAGGGTTGAGGGCGATTATAATAATATTTTGGGTCTGCCTTTGGCAAGATTATATTCAGTCTTGAAAGAATTTGGGGTGAGGGTGTTTGGGTAGCTCCTCTGTCATCTCGAACGAAGCGAAGCGGGGAGAGAGATCTCGGCACGTGGTAAAATCAAGAATAATAAGAAAAAATGCCACGTGAACATATCTATTATATTTACATCCTTACCAACATTAATAATTTAAGATTTTATATTGGAGTTACCAATAATTTGTTAAATCGTTACCGTGAACATAAAAATAAAAAGTTTCCTGATTGTTTTACCGCGAAATACAATATCAATAAAATAGTGTATTACGAAATTTTTGGGGATGTCGAAGCTGCCATTAATAGGGAGAAGGAATTAAAAAAATGGCGAAGAGAAAAGAAGATTGATTTAATAAAGACACAAAATATTAAATTCAATGATTTGATTAATGATTTTTTAAAATAGCTGTTTATTCCTTTTGCCGAGATCTCTCCTCGCTATCGCTCGTTCGAGATGACAGAGGGGAGGTGAAATAAAAATTTGGAAGGATCGCATAGTGGTCGCCCGGTCATCCGACCGGGTAAAAGTGCGCTCGCTTGGAAAGCGGGTAAGCTGTCAAAGGCTTCGAGGGTTCGTCAGGTCATACGACCTGACGCCCGGTCGGATGACCGGGCGAATCCCTTGTTTATTACAAAGATATGTATTATGTTTATGTATTATCTTTAAGTAATGGATACTTATATAAGGGAAGTTGTGGAAATTTAAATATAAGACTTAAAGATCACAAGTTAGGAAAAGTGGAATCAACAAAGCACAAGTTGCCGCTTAAATTGATACATTATGAATGTTATATGTTGAAAAGTGATGCGCAACGCAGAGAAAAGTTTTTAAAAACAACCGAGGGAAGAAGATTGCTGAGGCAACAAATTAGAGATATTATAAACAAATAAATTGGAAGGATCGCATAGTGGTCGAGTGCGCTCGCTTGGAAAGCGGGTAAGCTGTAAAAGGCTTCGAGGGTTCGAATCCCTCTCCTTCCGCATCGTTGACAAGATAGCACTTTCCGTGCTATTTTTTTGTTTTAATTGGACATTATTAAAATTTAATATAGAACAAAGAAGTTAAAAGGAGATGTCATGTTAAAAGAACGACTAAACATTACTTCACGAGCAAAAGACTGGCGAGCAAAAATCTTGGCAAATCCAAGCGAGGCCCCATTTAGAATCGGCGATATTGTTTTTAATTCTGTTGAGAGCGCATTACAAGGTATTAAACTTGCCAATCCTTTACAAAGACAAGAAGTTTTTGCCATGACTGGATTTGAGGCGTTGCGCATCGGAAGGGAAATAACCCTTTCAATAAAACCGGGAGAAATTCGCTTTGTCTTTTGGCAAGACGAGGTGATAGTTTATAATTCCATTAAGCACCGGTTATTACTCGCCACTTTTATTCATGAAAAGGTAAGGCAAAATATCGCTGTTCAAGAGGCTCTCTTGTCGACTGAAGATTTGTTCATCTATCATGATGTCGGT
>Ga0076210_107_pt1 | contig 28500 bp, 34 predicted proteins | sample RifGroE2_FD_68263 | JGI IMG/M metagenome (GOLD analysis project Ga0076210, IMG submission 68263) | Parcubacteria bacterium GW2011_GWE2_39_37
TTATTAAAAGATATCGGTGTAAAATATAATGTTAAAAATGCCGAAGGTGCTAACCTGGAAACAGAAGATTTTAGAGAAGTCATTAAAAGAACAGGTAAATAAAACACAAACATAATTAAATTATTAGCCCTCTTGACGAGGGTTTAATAATAAGATAATATATCAATATAAATTGATATAATTTAAATTGATATGAATAAGGAATTATTTTCATTCATCAGAGCGATAGGGGAGCCTAAGCGGATGTTGATACTTAATCATCTAAAAAAAGAATGCTGTGTCGGTGAGCTTTGGAAGAGATTGGGAATGGCTCAAAATCTAACCTCCCATCATTTGCGTGTCTTAAAGCAGGCCAAATTGATAAAGTCGGAAAAACGAGGTTTAAAGGTGGTTTATGAGCTTAACCAAGAAAACATCAACAAGAATTTAAAGATACTCGAAGGTTATTTAAAAAAATAAATAAACCGCAACCTGAGTACGAATAATTCATCACTTAATCATCAATAATATGTATGATATCGCAATTATCGGCGCCGGCCCGGCAGGGTTGAACGCCTCAATTTATGCAGCGCGCTATGGTCTTAGATCGGTTGTAATCGGAGCGGTAACCGGAGGATTGGCGGGAACTACGCATGAGATCGGCAATTGGCTGGGCATAGAAAAAATCACCGGCTTTGAGTTGTCCCAAAATATGATCACTCATGCCAAAAGCTATAATACACCGATTGTTGAAAGAACAGTCAGGAATATCAGAAAGCTCGATAACGGATTCGTGCTGGAAATTGACGGCACCGAACCAATTGAAGCAAAAACTTTGCTTTTAGCTACCGGAACCAGCCATCGTCATTTAAACTTACCCAATGAGGAGAAGTTTATCGGCAAAGGTATATCATATTGTGCTACCTGCGATGGTTTTTTCTATCGTAATAAGGTTGTGGCAGTTGTTGGCGGTAATGATTCTGCGGCCACGGCTGCGGTTTATCTTGGTGAGATTGCGCAGAAAGTTTATTTGATTTATCGCAATGATCAACTTAGGGCAGAACAGATCTGGCAAGACACGATTGCTAAGAATCCCAAGATTGAGGTTGTTTATAACACGGTAGTCGATGATGTTTTCGGAGAGGAGAAAGTATCCAGTATAAAAATTTCCGATAAATTAGGTAATTCCCGTGATTTGTCGATAGATGGTGTGTTTGTAGAGATCGGATCAGAGCCAAATTCTGGCTTATTCGGAGAATTGGATGTTGAATCGGACGAGCAAGGTTTTGTTAAAATAAAAAGTGATGGCCAGACAACGGCAGAGGGAATTTGGGCGGCTGGTGATTTAACTGATGGCTCTAATAAGTTTCGGCAGATTGTTACGGCCGCATCCGAGGGAGCGATTGCCGCTGCCAGCATAAGTAAATATCTTAAACAAAAATCTGTTGCATAGAAATATAATATGATAAATAAAATATTAGCTTTCGTGCAAAAGAATCTAATGTGGCTGATTATCGTCTCGATCAGTAGCGGGCTGATGTTAGTCTATTTCACTGGTGGCATCGCTTTCACTCCCTTTCTTTGCTTGGCAGCTGCTTTGTTGATGATTTATCCATCGTTAGTGCCATTAGATTTTAGTAAAGTGGCCGAGGTAAATAAACACAAGAGGATTATTATTATTTCCTTAATCATTAATTTTGTAATTTCTCCTTTGCTGGCTGTACTGATAGGCTGGTTATTTTTGTCACAAAGTCCTGGTTTGTGGCTCGGCTTGATTTTATTATCGATTCTACCCGGCGGTGGCATGGTTACGACTTGGGCCTATAAATCAAAGGCTGATATGCCGCTGACTGTTGGCATCGTCTTTGCGAATTTGATTGCCGCAATTGTTTTGGCACCATTTTATTTGGCGATTGCAATGAATAAGTTGACCATGCTGATAACACAACAAGCCGGTGGCAGTTGCGCAGTTTCTAAGGCAACTGGAGGGGTGCTTGATTGCCTATTCTCTAGCGGCGGTTCCATAAGTGCTCTAATGATTATCGTGCCTATTTTCTTTATCATCGTTATTCCATTATTACTAGCTTATTTCACACAATATTTTTACTTGAAGAAAGTCGGCCAAGAAAAATTTAACCGAATAAAGAGTAAGTTCGCTGCTTTTAGTAATTTAGGCATGTTGGTTGTGCTAGTATTATTGATGTCTATCAAGGAAAATAAGATAATATTTTCTCGACCAGATATAATACCAAAAGCCGTTTTAGTCCTGATCATATTCTATGTGATCAGTCTTGGTTTAGCCTGGAAATTAGGAAAAACTGTCGGTGGAGAAAAGGGCAGGGCGCTGGTCTGGGGTACATATCTGCGTTACATCACCTTGGCGCTTGGCTTGGCCATTTCATTGGTTTATCAAGACGCAGCTTACAGTTTAGTAATCATTATTGTCGTGCTGGCCTATCTAATCCAAATACCAAGTTCGTTCTGGTTGGTAAATAAATTTAATAAATAATTAAATATAAAAAGTATGAGTAAAGTAATTATCCTTACGGATCAAAATTTTGAGCAAGAAGTTCTAAAATCAGAGCTTCCAGTTTTGGTTGATTTTATCAAATGATTTTAATGGCAAGATGTCAGTAGCCAAGCTTGATGTTGACAATCCCGCTCATCAGGCGATTGCAGGTAAGTATCAAATTCAATCAATTCCTGCCTTGAAGCTTTTTAAGAATGGGCAAGTTGTTAAAGAATATTTAGGTTATCGTGATAAAAATACTTTTGTGGGTGAGTTGAATTTAGCTTTATAATATGTCCATGGTAAAAGAGTTAAGCCCGAGCGAGGCCAAATTAGAATTAGAAAAAGGGGCATTGCTTGTTGATGTCCGTGAAACTTATGAAGTTGACGAATTTGCCTGCGATGTGCCTGAGACATTGGTTATGCCTTTGTCAGAACTCCAAAATAAGTATCAGGAATTACCTATAGATCGTGATTTAATTATTGCTTGTGCTGGTGGTGGCCGCAGTTTGTACGCTGCTACATTTTTATCACAGCATGGCTACGACAAGGTTGCCAATCTTGACGGAGGAGTTTTTACTTGGCATTCTCAAGGCTTGCCAGTGAAGAAGAGCGGAAAGGGAGCTGAGAAGAGTGTTAATAGTTGTAAACTTTGGTAGACAGAAGAAGTTTACTTGATTTAATTGATTATGCTGTATAGCTAGCCTGACTTTAAGCCTTATTATAAAGTAAAAATAAAACTCTTTGCAGATTCTCTGATTGAATTGCAGATTTTGACAAAAGTAGCACAATGTGCTATTTTTTGTTATTCGCTAGAGTTTAAATTCTTAAGCGTGATAAAACGAGAAAGTTAATAAGCCAAGGGGGCGCCATGTACAAAACTGATAAAAAAGTTGTCGATTTGTCTGAAGTGGGGATGTTGTTGAAAGAGAATGCAGACACAATTTATCGTGTTGTGGTAAAGCCTGTCTATGGTCGAACGGCCAGAGAGATGCTTGAAGCAAATGGCAGGAAATAGTGGGAGATGATTTCAGAATTATGGCCTGAACATGATTCATTTTTTAGTTATAGTAATAAATCGTTTGTGTTCATTCAAATCTGTGCTGGCGAGCCAAAACGAAAGGAGATATTATGGCTACAAACAGTGTTATAGTATTTGTTGATAGGAGTGGAGACCCTATGGTTTCTGTGCAGGCTGGAAGAACTAGTCAGAAATACATTGAAGATTTGCGCAAGTATGGCTATTGTCATGTCCGCACCCTTACTCAGGACGTTCCAGATGAGATGAGTGTGCAGAAGCTCCTGGATGTTATCGAGAAGAATGACGATGATAATATGACCCTTTCCAGAATTTTGATTGCTTTCGCTGGAACAGTTTATGACATGGGGAGGGGGAGGAGATAGGGAGTCCAGGAGAATGAAAACGAGAATGCTGTTATCTAAGCTTTAATTGCTACTATCCGAATGCGGGGTGGCGTTGATAAACATGAACTTAGAGGCAATGAAAGGAGGACTGCAATGAATCTGGAAGAACTCATCCGCGAGGTTGGAGGTAATGTCTTTCTCAAAAAGGCGAAAGTGGAATTCATCGATAAGATTCCCGGTTTAAACAATGTCAGAGTCCAGATACGTATTCTGGACCCGAGCACTGTGCCTGTTAACAGGGTCGATACTTGGTTGGTCAAGGTCGATGATCATGGTGAAGTCGTATGCGTGCTTCAACCACACAACTTTATCATCGTTTTGGATCCAGAGTTCGTTCTTCGTCGAGCGATGTTTTTCCCGAATATCGAAATAAAAAGTGCAAAGCAGTACATCGATGCCATTCTGGATCGGGTATCCGTCGGAGATACGCTCGATGTCTTGCACATCATGCCTGCCAATAATCCCGGCATCTATTGTTCATTCAGCTTGGATTTGAGCAGAGCTGATGATCGCCTTGAAGAGGAAATCCGTGTCATTGTCCGTGGTGCAAAAACACCCAAGGAAGTGCTCGCCAAGTTCGAAGGAATAACCATTCTCCCTGCGCCTGGAAAAGTATACCATGTCCAAGGTGCTGGTGATGGCTTCGATATCCTGTTTCTCATTGGAAACGGCGATCGCCCTCGTACGATACACTGTGTCGAAGAAGGTTTCGATGACGCAGGATAATTCATTTCAATATCTCATAGTTAAAGCCGCATGGTTCGCACCTGCGGCTATTTTTTTAAAATAATCATTGGCTAGATGAATATTTACTGTTTTACTCGTAATTCATTTTAAAATTGTTTTGGCGTCTTACTGAAATTGCCGTTTTAAAAATTAATTCATGTTTTTCTAAGTTATTAACAGTAATATTAAGATGGTCAAGCATTTATTTGTGTTGTATTATAGTAGAGTGCTTGAGAGAATGTTTAATTAAAGATACCAATAATTATGAAAAATAGTAGATTTTATATATTGTGCGGTATTATTCTGTCCATGCTATTATCAGCTTTGGATCAGACTATTGTTTCTACGGCGATGCCGCAAATCGTCGGTGAATTGAATGGCCTTTCTCATCTTAGCTGGGTTTTTACTGCCTATATGCTGGCCTCGACTGTAGCCGTACCTATTTATGGAAAACTGTCAGATATCTTCGGCATTAAAAAAATGTACATTTTGGCTATCTTTATTTTTCTTTTGGGCTCAATTCTCTCCGGGATGTCCCAATCAATGTTGCAGCTGATCATTTTTCGTGCAATCCAAGGAATCGGGGGAGGTGCTTTGATGGTAAATTCTATCGCTTTGATCGGTGATATATTTCCCCCGGCGGAAAGAGGGAAGTTCCAAGGAGTATTGGGTGGGGTATTCGGCCTGGCCAGTATCGGTGGGCCATTTTTAGGTGGTTTTATAACTGATCTATTTTCTTGGCGATGGATTTTTTATATCAATTTGCCATTGGGTCTTTTGGCTGCGACAGTTTTATTTTTCGCTTTGCCAAAAATAAAAGCATCATCGCAGAAAAAGAAGATCGATTATGCAGGAGCTGTCTTGATTACTCTGACCCTGGTGCCATTGTTGTTGGCTCTGGTTTGGGGCGGCAGCCAATATGCTTGGGACTCAATGCAGATTATCATCTCTTTCATAGTCGCTTCGCTAGCTTTTATTTTATTTATTCTGGTAGAAAAAAAAGCCACAGAACCTATCTTGTCTTTGGATCTGTTCAAAAATAAGGTATTTACGATATCTGTGGCGGCAACCTTTTTGTCATCGATGGGTATGTTTGGCGCCATGATGTATATTCCTGTCTTTGCTCAAGGCGTAATCGGCGTTTCTGCCACCAATACCGGCATGATCATGATGCCGATGATGGTATCCATGATTGTCGCTTCGATTATCAGCGGTCAGATAGTATCAAGAACTGGCAAGTACAAAGCTTTGGCTGTCGCAGGGATGGCGATCTCTGCCTTGGCAATGGTTTTTCTTTCTAGGATAGATGTAGAGACTACAAAAGCCTACTTATCTTTAGGGATGGTCATAATGGGTTCGGGACTGGGACTCACTATGCCGATTTTTAATATCATCGTGCAAAGTGCTTTCAGTAAAGAAAGACTAGGAGAGGTAACTGCCGGTACCCAATTATTTAGAAGTATCGGTGGCACAGTTGGTGCGGCTATTCTCGGGGGAGTAATGAATAGCCAACTATCCAAATATCTTTCCGGAATAGAAAAAGATCCTTTTGTAGCTACTCTGGTCCGGCTTGATCCGGGTTCTGAATTTTCAAAAATTAATGGCGATGTTATCCAGGGCTTGCTCAACCCTGCTGCTCAAGAAAAAATCAAGCTGTTGTTGTCACAAACTCCCATAGCTTTAAAAGCGCAGTTGTTGGAAAATTTTGAAAAATTTTTAGGAATCATCAAACTTGGCTTTGCTAATTCTATTGAACAATTATTCATCACCTCAGGAATCATCATGTCGCTAGCCTTGGTTACGGTTTTTTTCTTGCCACAGATCTCCTTAAGAAAAAATAATAAAAATGCTTTGGAAGAGACCGGCTTGATATTAGAAACCGAATTAGCGCAATCAGACAAGGAGCATGAGCAAGAATTGTAAATTTTAAATTGTCATAAAAAACAAGGTTGCCCTTGTTTTTTTAATTATTTAAATAGTACCTTGCGTTACATAGTAGCGTATGGTAATATAAAGATAAGAATATAAAAATGAAATTATGTCCAAAATGAATGAAATCAATATTGAGAATACCAAAGCTCAGATGCGTCGGGGAATCCTTGAGTTTTGCATCTTGCAGGTTATCAGTCGGGATAAAATCTATGCCTCGGAAATATTGAGCGTTTTGAAAAAAGCTAATCTGATCGTAGTAGAGGGAACTGTCTATCCTTTGCTCACCAGGTTAAAAAATTCGGGGCACCTGGATTATGACTGGGAAGAATCAAGAAGCGGTCCTCCTCGAAAATATTACACTTTGACTGCCAGTGGCAAGATCTTTCTCAACGAATTGAAAAAGACCTGGCAGGGTCTAAGCACCTCGACCAACTCCATCATTAAAAACTTTAAATAAACCTATGAAAAATGCATTTTCAATCACTCTCAACGGCGTTGTCTTCATGATAGAAGAAGATGCGCAAAAAAAGTTATCAGATTATTTCGATTCGATAAAAAAATATTACGGAGATGACGGAGAAGAGATAATGAGCGATATCGAGGCGAACATCGCTGAAAAATTCAAAGAAAAAAACAAAGGCAATCAGCAGGTGGTTACCTTGGAAGAGGTTGAAGAAATCATAAAGATAATGGGTACGGTTAACCAGATTGACGAGGAAGATGGGAATGATCCTGTGACGGCTGAAGAATCCGAGGGAAGGGAGAAGGGTTCTAGGCGTCGTCTTTATCGTGATAGTGAAGATGTGGTTTTGGCTGGGGTTTGTTCCGGCTTGGCCAAGTATTTTTCCGTCGATCTTCTCTTGATCAGATTGATCTTCGTCATACTGACCATCATGAATGGCCTTGGGTTAATTATCTATCTGGTGATGTGGCTTGCTGTACCTTTGGCCAAGACAAGTATGCAGAAATTGGAAATGCAAGGGGAGCCGGTCAATCTGAACAATATTGAAGAATTGGTGAAGGAAAAGACAGAACAAATAAAGAAAGAGAGCCAGATTGCTTATCAGAATCTGAAACAGAAGAAATCTGTCCTGGTAAAACTTATTAATTTACCGGTAATTTTAATAAGAGAAATAGTGAATTTTTTCCGCAGGATGATCTCAGGCTTATCGCCCGCGATAAGGATAATAAGCGGAAGCTTGATGCTAATGTTCTTTTTTGTCGGTTTCGTCATGTCCAGTTTTTGGCTGGCAAATCTGTTGTTTTTAAACGGCACCCCTTTATTTCAAGGAGATTTTCCTCTGACTGAAATTGCAAAGACAAAAGCATATATAATAACGGTAGTGTCCGTATATTTGACGGTGTTATTAGTGTTGGTCATGGTGCTTATGTTGGCAATAAGTATAATCGCTAAAAGAAGAATATTTAACATTCTGGTGATGACTATTCTGTTCGTCATTTTTACTCTGAATGTCACAGTAGTAACGATTTTTGGTTTTGATTTAGCCGGACAGATAAAAACGGTTTATGAAAAATATAAAGCCGAGAATATGATAGAAAAAAATATAGAGATTGAAGGGTTTAATGAGATTTCTGGTGTCGCCTATGCGAACTTGATCTTGGAAAAAGCGGATAAGTATTCGGTCACAGCCAGAGGCCTAAAAAAAGATGTTGAAAAAGTTGAATTCATCCTGCAAGCAACTAGTTCGCAGAAGATTGTAAATTTAAAAATCATGAGCAAGCGAAGAAATGGTTTTTTAGTGATTTCTGAGCCGGTTGAAATCTTGATCAAGGGACCAAACCTAAAGCGTGTCGATGTTTCCGGCTTTTTGGATTATGAAGCGGATAAATTAGGATCAGAAACGGAGATAATCGGAAAAGTGGCCGTTCGGAACGCACTGCCAGGACAAAGATTGGGCGGAGATCGGGATGAGCACGGCTGCATCCCTAGCGCAGGCTATAGCTGGTGTGAAAGCTCAGATAGATGCATCCGGGCATGGGAGGAGGTTTGTTTAACCGGATTAAACTTCTTTAAGACTGGAGTAATAATTAAAGAAGCTGGCGGTATGAATGGAGAAAATCTATATATTCTATATGAAGAGCCAGGCAAACCAGCTTTGCGAAAAAAATTGGTTTTTGATGAAAAAAGCCTTTGCGGTGATGAAGAAAGAAGTATTGTCTGTATGGCATTAAGTGTTTCTGATTTCGGCTTGGTTAACGGTGGTAGAGTTGAAATCAAGGGGATAGTATCTGAAGATCAAGTATTAGTGAGGCAGGTTATTAGGAAAAACATAGAATAGATTAATTAAAAAAACTGCTTATAAATAAAAGCAGTTTTTTAAATGGGTTTTTTATGGTAAGATTAAAATATTAAAGAATCATAAATGAAAATTGTAATATTCGATGGAAGCCACAACAAAACAGGCATGACATTAAAGTTGGTTGATAAATTTTTGGAAGGGGTAAAAAAAGGAAAACCAGATGCAGAAATTGTGACTTATGATTTATTGAATGAGAACATAGAATTTTGTCTTGGTTGCGGCAAGTGTACCGAAGACAAAGACCCAATCAATGCCGAATGCGTCATCGAAGATGATTGCAAAAAAATCAAACAAATAGCACTGGAGAGCGACGTGGTGGTTTTTGCAACGCCGATTTATGAATACTGCGTCAGTTCTTCAATGAAAAGATTTTTGGAAAGATGCTTGACATTAGTTACTTTCAGACTAGGTCCGGTTGCGCGGGCTAAGGTAACCAAGGGAAAGGTGGGGGTGGTAATTTGCTCTTCCGGTGCGCCCTTTCCTTTTAATCATCTGATGGGGATAACACGTTATCCAAAATTCATGCTCAAGCTTGGCTGCAAATTATTCGGTTGCGAAAAAGTTGAAATGATTATGGCTGGCGGCATGGCAATCAAGCCATCTTGGCAAGCTAAATGGGAAAACAAGGCTTTTAAGCTTGGCCAACAAATCACACAAAAAGATTAATAGTTCTTAATGTTTGCTTAATATATTTAAAAGATAATTATTTATTAATATTTAATTAACTTTTATTTTTATTCTTTAATCTAAAATAGGCTAAAAAATTACCCTGTTTTCGGTTATTAAAATAAAACTATGACTAAAAAGTTCACCTCAGAAGAAAAGGTAAGCTTTAATGTTTGGCAAAAAAGCATATTTTTTCTTTTCCTGTTTTTTGCCCTGAGCTTAATTACGAATAAAGCTCAAGCCGCAACTTATTATGTTGATGCGATAAACGGCAATGACGCTGCCATCGGCAACACCCAGGCGTCGCCCATAAAAACCATCTCTGCGCTGAACAAAAAGGCGTTGCTGGCTGGAGACTCGGTTTTATTCAAGAGAGGGCAGACTTGGCAATCCCAAGTTTCCCTCGCGGCAAAATCAGGTATGGCCGATGCCTACATTACCTATGGAGCATACGGTATCGGAGCTAAGCCGAAATTGAACAATATCACCTTAAAAGATAAGTCTTATATCAAATTCCAAGGACTTGAGTTTTACAATAATGCACCAGGGAATTGGATAGTATATATTGATAGTTCTGACCATATAGTTTTGGAGGATTGTAATTTGATTGCTGGTCCGCTCAACACTGGTTATGCCGTCCTCACCATCAGGGAAAATTCAGAATACAACGTGGTGCGTGGCTGTTTCATAGAACATAAGAACCTAATTGCGCAAAACGATGCAGTCAACTTAAAACATAATGCAAACTATAATTTAATAGAGAACAATATTATTGGCACTGCGACACATTACGCGCTGACTATTATGGGATCTACCGAGGATGTTGTGGCTACTAACCCTGACGGCAGTAAATACACCATTCCTTATTCTAAGTACACCGCCAGTTATAATATCATCAGAAATAATAAGATCAATAATCCTGAAGGGGCGATGGTTGAGATCCAATCTAATGCCAACCGGAATGTTTTTGAAGGCAACGAAGTATCAGGTGGGAAATCGACCGCTAATAACAATTCTTCGCCCCAGGCTGTAAAATCAGTATCTCAGTACAATATATTAAGGAATAATATTATCCACAGTAATATTTCTGACCGTGCCGCCGGAATCAGCTCAGTAGTCTATCGGAACGGCATTGCTCCAGCAAACAATTATCTGCACAACAGAACTTATAATAATGTCATTAATAATATCAAGGCTTCACCTTTGGTGATCGGCAATGATGAGCCGGCAGAATGTAATGCCGATGATAATGTTTACAAGAATAATATAATATTTGCAAATCCGACTGCGGATGGGATTCAGGTTACTGTCACCCCGTATGTTGCCAGTCCCAATTATTTTTTTATCAATAATATAATTTATAACGGTTCAGAAAGCAGTAATGTATTTAAAATAAAGGGTGTAGCCAGGAATGTTGCTGCGCAACAGACCGCTGACGGAGCGCATTTTTCAGGCAACGTACAAAAAGAACCGGCATTAGATTTATTTTACAAACCAAAAATTAATTCCCCGGCAATCGATAAGGGGGTTTATCTGACCAAAATAACTAGCGCAAGCGCAAACGGAACTAAATTTTACGTTGAAGATCCAAACTATTTTACGGATGGCTTTGGCATAACTTTGGGTGATAAGATCCAGGTTGGCAAAGACATCGTTCGAATAAAAAAGGTTGATTATAATAATAAGCTTCTTGAAGTGGACACGAGTATTTACTGGAGCCAGGGCTCGACTATTAGCAGGCCATATCTTGGAAATTTACCAGACATCGGAGTCTACGAATCGGATATCGTCGTGCCAGAAACTTGCACTAGCTTTAATTATTCAGACTGGGGAGTTTGTGTAAATGGAAGTCAAACCAGGAATGTTACTTCAAGTTTCCCAGCAAATTGTTCCGGTGGCAATCCTGTCTTAACTCAAAATTGTACTGTTATTCCGACCTGCACTTCTTGGACCTATTCTGCTTGGAGCACTTGCGTAAATAGTTTGCAGACTAGATCTGTGCTTTCTTCATCTCCTTTGAATTGTAGCGGTGGCAATCCGATTTTGTTGCAAGGTTGTCAGGTAGCCCCGGTCTGCATTGATTTGTCATTCAAAGGAGGTAGTGTTCAGTCGAGTGTAACTCAGAATAATACTTATAAAATCAGTTGTGATTATGGAGTGATCGTAGATTCGATAAACGCAAAAAACGATATAGGATATTGTAGTTGGACGGGCTGGAGTGGAACTGCTGCTAATTTTATCTGCAATTCGGGTTCGGTGGGAACAAGAAAAAATATATGCACCGTGGCTGCGGGAACAAAAAGCAATAGTTGTATCCAGGCCAATATCATCTCGAGCACTTCAGTCGTAGCTCCGCCACCGATCTGCACTTCTTGGACATATTCCAATTGGGGCAGCTGCACCAATGGTCAGCAGACCAGAACTGTTCTTTATAGCTTTCCTTTGAACTGTGTTAATGGTGCACCGGTACTGAGTCAGAACTGTCAAATGCCAGTTATTGACAGCGACAAAGATGGTATGAGCGATATTTATGAAAATGCTCTGGGTACCGATAGATACGACGCCGATATGGACAATGATGGTTATGGAGATAAGGAAGAGATATTGAATGGTTATGATCCTTTCGGACCAGGAAGAATAAGTTACAACAGTCAATTGACCAAGGAATATTCGGGTGAAATTATTTTAAAGGTTCAAGCCGAAGGCCAAATGTGGTATGTTAATCCATCCGATAAGCGTTATTTCATCAGCAGCCCAGGCGATCTTCTGATCGCAGTTAAAAAATTAGGAAGGGCAGTCAGACATAATATTATTACCAATTATGCTAATTATTTTTCAGTCCATGGCGGCAAATTCTTAGTAGATGTAGATGATGGAAATAAAATGTATTATTTCAACCCAGTCAATAAAAGACTATACTATATTGCGGATGCGGCTTCAGGCTTTGATTTGTTGAAATCTTTCGGCCAAGGCATGTCAAATGCTAATCTATGGAAAATCAGGTCCGGCTTTTTATACTAAAAAAAGACTTTTTTAACAGAGGCGTGCTTTAAGCGCGCCTCTTGTTTTTGCTTTTTATTAGTGGTATATTTATTTAGTGCTAAAATATTTTTTGTGCATATTTACCCAATTGGGTATTTTTTATTGAAAATCAATATAAAATTAAGATAAAAAAATGAATTACGATTCACTAGGAATTGGCAAAAAATTCCCTAAAATTTTGACCGCAGTAGTGGAGATTTCCAAGGGTGGACATAATAAATATGAAGTAGAGCCGGAAACCGGTTTTATTAAGCTTGATCGAGTCTTGCATTCGCCATTATTTTACCCCGTGGATTACGGCTTTATTCCACAGACCTTAGCCCCAGATGGTGATCACCTGGATGTTTTGATAGTCACCGATAGTCCTGCCATGACCGGTTGCGTGGTGGAGGTTCGTCCGCTTGGCATCCTTAGGATGACAGATGGGGGAGAACAAGACGATAAGATTATCGCCGTCCAAGCGAATAATCCTCACTATCATCATAAAAAGAAGTTAGCCGATTTAGCACCTCATCTTCTTGATGAGATTACGCATTTTTTTGAAGAATATAAGAAACTGGAGAACAAGCAAGTTGATGTGACTGGCTATGAATCTTTGAAAGCCGCAGAACAATTCATTATCGAGACTCATAAAGCATATAAAAATAAATAATAATAAAAGCAATACTCTGTTAAAGAGAATTGCTTTTTGTTTTAAAACAACGATATGTTATCCAATATAAAAAAATATCTGATTTCAATTTTTTCATTGGCGGTAGTAGCTGTTTTTTCGCATGCCTTTTTAAGGGATCAATTGATGCATTATATTGAAATAAATCCGGAGCATGAAATGTTGCTGATTTTTCTTTTGATTGCCATTCTTTTTGCCCTGTCTTTCGTTATTTTTTATATTTCACACTTGATCAAATTACCCTCGTTCGTGATTGCGATCTTTTTTGGAATCGCTGCCAAGCCTTTACTTCTGCCAATTACTGAAAATGAAGTCGCTTTAAGTATTATGGTCGGTTTAGGCGCTACCTTGATCTTGTTTTCGGGAGGGATCGAAACGCCATTCCACAACTTCAAAAAAAATATCTTAAAGATTTTTTCCTTATCCTTTGTGGGCTTGCTGATTACCGCATTCTTATTCTCTTTGTTCGTTTGGCTAGTCGGGGGCCAGATGTGGGGTCAGATTTCCATGGTTACGGCAGTCTTGCTTGGCGCTATCCTTGCCTCAACGGATCCGGCAGCGATTATTCCGGTGTTAAAGAAATTAAGATTTAAAAATCCTTCCACCAAGGATATAATCATTTCTGAAAGTGCCGTTACGGATGTGGTCGGCACTTTGTTGACCATTGTTTTTTTGGCTTATGTAACAACTAGTGTTAATTTCTTGAGCATCCAAACTTGGTACGGCAGCATATTTAATGGCAAAAGCGGACTTATCTTGTTGAAACAATTATTTTTTGGTGGAATTTTTGGTCTTTTCGGCTATCTATTGCTAGAGGGCCTTTCTCGTTTCAAGAAAAAATATGAACAAGAGTTCGAAGCTGATTCAGCTTTTTTCCTTTTTGTGCCGATTGTCATCTTTGTTTTGGCTTTGATTTTTGGCGGCAGTGGGTACCTGGCTGCGTTTATTGCAGGGTTGATTTTTCATTTGGCTGATCATCTGCAAGAGACAGAACATTTTTTTAATAGTTTGGTGGAGGGGTTTTTTAAACCGGTAATTTTCATCTTATTAGGTTCATTGGTTGATCCAGTTTCTTTATTGGCTTATGCGCCATTAGGAATCTTAGCAGCGATTGTTTTTATGGCGGTGATTCGACCGATTGCTGTTTTTGTCTCTCTGTTGCCATTTTACTTTTGGGGCAAAGACAAGATGAGTATACGTGATATGTGCTTCATCTCATTCGTTCGCGAGACAGGTGCGATCCCAGCCGTATTAATGGTAACCGTGGTAGGTTTGGGCATAAAGGATATTCATGGTTTGGTGGAGGTAGGTATGTGGACTATCTTGTTAACTCTTATTATTGAACCGATCTTTACACCATGGGTTGCAAAAAAATTAAATGTAGCAGATATACTTGAGGATAAGAAAAAAATTAAATTATCAACTACTCCAGTTGTTATACTGGCCTCTCGTGGACACACTTTTATCAGAAGATTGCCAAGAGTGATAGAATGGGCCAGAAAACAAAATATTTCACGAATAAAATTGTTGTTGTGTTTGGAGGACAAATACACTGAGGAGCTGGAAAAAGAAATCAAGGAAACCGCCGAAAAAGAATTTATAAAATATGATGAGGAGGCAAAAAAGCTTGGCCTTGAGCCGATTGACTTCGTTATCGTCAGTCGTAAAGGATTATTACAGACCAATATAAACGAATTGGCCGAAAATGATGGTGTTACTGCAATCTTTGTCGGCACCAAGATGCTCGACTATCGTTTGAGCGAAATAAAAAAGCTGGGAGTACCACTCTATTTCTTGGATTAAATGAAATAAATTTTATTAAAAACTGGACATTTGAACGTCCAGTTTTTTTGTTTAATTTATTCTTAAGGAAAACATTTAAAAATATGTTTATGAAAAAAAATTTGTACAGATATTCATATTTTTGGATTACTTTGGTATTTTTCATCGCAAGCCTAGTCTTGCAATGGGTTTTTGGTTGGTATGAATACAAGAATGAACAGGAGGAACATGGTCAGCCAATCGAGATAGGAAGTTATGTGGTTCAATTATCAAGGGGTGTTTTTGAGAATTGGCAATCAGAGTTCCTGCAATTAATCTGGCAAGTCGTGGGCTTGTCATTTTTATATTACGCCGGTTCTTCACAATCAAAAGAAAGTGATGACCGGAAAGAAGAAAAAATCGATTATATAATCAAAAAATTAGACCCGAAGAATTCAAAATCCATCATCCAAAAGATAGATATGCGTTATTGGCGGAAAAAATAGATACCTCAAGATTAAAGTCAAATTGACTTTTGGCAATTTTGAGGTATTTTTGTTATATAACAGTTTTTTGCTTCTCATTAAATAAGTGTAATCGTTTTTAAATGGAAAAGTTGTTTATAAAAAATAGAAAAGAACAAAAAATTTCCGTTATTGTTGAAAGGGCGGAAAAACAAGCAGGTTTGGCATTTGTGATGCATGGCATGGGCGTTTATAAAGAGCAGCCGCAGCTTGAAAAAATCGCTAATGCATTTAAGGAGAATAAATATACGGTTGTAAGATTTGATGCGACTAATGCCATGGGTGAAAGTGATGGAAATATTGAAGATGCAACAATTACAAATTATTATGAAGATCTGGAAGATGTGATCAAGTGGTCAGGAATTCAAGATTGGTATCAAGAACCTTTTGTTTTATGCGGACATAGTGCCGGCGGTATGTGCGTATCTCTTTACGCAGAGAAATACCCCTCAAAAGTAAAAGCTTTAGCGCCAATTTCAACCGTAGTTTCCAACACATTGATTTTTTATACCAAAGAGGAGATAGAAGACTGGAAAAAGACGGGATATAGGATTTGGACAAGTGTTTCCATGCCAGGGGTAATAAAAAAATTAAAATATGCATATTACGAAGACAAATTAAAACATGATCTCTTGGGGGAGGCAAATAACTTATTAATGCCGGTCTTAATGATTGTCGGAGACAACGATAAAGTCACACCTTTAAAGCATCAGCAAGTATTATTTGATCGATTACCGGGCAAGAAAGAGCTGCATGTAATAAAAAATGCTAAACATAATTTTGACAAAGAAGAGCACTTGAAAGAAATAAAAACAATTTTCATGAATTGGATAGATAAAATATAGTTTTGTGTCCTAATACAAAATTTCTGGATTCCTGCCTGCGCAGGAATGATACAAAGGACGTTTTCAGCTGTGTCATCCCGGATTTAGTACGGGATCCATTATGAATCACAGAACGATGTTTTTTAAAATAGGTTATTTGAGCTATAATTATTAAAACCAATTCAATTTATTAGTTTTCACTAAAAAAATATTTTGTAAATATAAAGTGGATCCCCGCCTCCGCGGGGATGACGGGGAGGGAAGGATTTTCTGCCAGAGAATGTGCTCTAGGGCATAAAAATAATTCCTTTAACCTCTTTTTCCGTCATCCCTGATTTAGTCCGGGATCCAGGGTTGGTTGGTACTAACGTGGATTTCAAATCTACAATTTAATATAATGATTACTTTGATATTAAAAAACATTATGGAAAAAGAAGTTGTTTTTGCCAATGTAGTTGCTGGCGTAGTCATAAAACAAGATGGAAAATATCTGTTGGTTCAAGAAAAACAACCCAAGGCTTATGGCTTGTGGAATTTACCTGCCGGCAGAGTTGATGTTGGCGACACTATTGAGTACACCGCAATTAAGGAAGCCAAGGAAGAATCAGGCTTTGACGTTGAATTGATTAGAAAATTAGATATTTTTCAAAATTTGGCTACTGATCCGGTTAAGCATGCTTTTGAAGCAAGAATAATCGGTGGAGAAATAAACTTTCCGGATGATGAGATATTAGACGTCCAATGGTTTGCTTTTGAAGAAATAATAAATATGGCTGATAAATTGCGGGATGGTTGGATATTGGAAGCAATAAAAATGGTTGAGGAAAAATAATATGTCAATAATCGAAGAAGCAAAAAAATATTTTCATAAAATGGTTCAGGATTTCAATTCCGATCCTTACGGTCTAGTTAATCATTTGAAAGAAATGGAGAAATGGGCTCATTTTATGATTGAAAAATATCCAGATGTCGAACAGGAGATTGTACTGTTGTCAGTATGGCTCCATGATATCGGACACTATCCCTTGCCCACAGATCAAGATCACGCAGTTCGCGGGGAAGAAAGAGCAAGAAAATTTTTAGAAGATCATAATTATGATGATAAAAAAATTGAAAAGGTTTTACATTGTGTAAGGGCACACCGTTGTAGGGATGTGATGCCGGAAACTAAAGAGGCAAAAATCATTGCATTTATTGATTCGGCAAGTCACATGACGGATACGATGTATCTTGATATCGTCAGGGAAGACAAGAATAACAAGGCCGAGCCTAGGGTTTTCGCAAAGATGGAACGTGATTTTAGAGATTTGTCTTGGTTTCCTGAAGTTCAAAAAGATTTATCAGAACTTTATGATTCATGGAAAAAATTATTGGAAGCTTATCAAAAAATTGATTTTAATTAGTTATTAAAATGCCCATAGAATTTGAAACACAAATACTAGATATTAACCCGGGGGAGATAATTGAAAAGCTTCGTGTTTTGGGGGCGGAGGAAAAGGAGGAAGTTTTTCAGAAACGTTGGATTTTTGATATTGTTTGCCTGAATTCTGAACAGCCGGGGCTGGGAGAGTGGATAAGAGTCCGTCAAGCCGGTGATAAGGTCGATATGACTTATAAACGAAAAAAAGATTTTAGTATTACTGGTACAGAAGAGATAGAACTAGCGATTGATGATTTTGATAAAGCTGCTGCTTTATTAAGCAAGTTAAGCTGTTTCACTGGGCAATATTTTCAAGAAAACAGACGCAAGCAATTTTTTTTGAATGATTTGGAATTCGATATTGATTATTGGCCGAACATTCCGCCATTTTTAGAGATAGAGGGGAAGAGCGAGGAAGATGTGAAAAGAGGCATGAAATTATTAGGCTTGGAAGAAAAAGAAAATGGCCATTTCGGTTTGATAAATATTTATGCAAAACACGGCATTAAGCTTCATGATTATAAGGAATTAAAATTTTGAAAAAATAATATTTTTCGTGTCATCCTCGCGTATGCGGGGACTCAGTGGCAGAAATGTTTAATAATAATAAGCAATCATTCTAGAAACAACTTCCCCAGTTTTTCTAGATTCCTGCTTTCGCAGGAATGACACAAGTTTTTAAATTAAATTTATGAACTTATATCAAAAAATCGAACAATTTGTGACTGATGCGTTTACAAAAGCCAATAAGCCGACTGACGTTTTTCATGCGCAGAGGACTGTGCACTGGATAAAGGAACTGAAACCGGACGCTGATGAGGCATTGTTGATTGCGGGTCTTGCTCATGATATTGACCGGGCTTTTAATGGCGACTGGAAAAGAGGCTCTTTTGATCCAGACTTTTTGCGGAAACATCAAGATTTAAGCGCCATTGAAGTTGAAAAATTCATGAAAGAAGAAAATGCATCCAAAGAATTGGTAGAAAAAGTTAAGAATTTGATTGCAAATCATGAGGTAGGGGGAGATGAGGAGCAAAATGTTCTCTGTGATGCTGATTGCCTGGCATATTTTGAGGAAAAAGCGATGCGTTGGGCAATACTTGCCAAGCATGAAGGCAAGGAAGGGGAAATGATCGAGAAAATAAAATATTATTTCAGCCGTTTCAAATCCGAAAAAGCCAAAGCAATTGCCCGGCCTTTTTATGACAACGTAATTAATTTTTTAAAATAAAAAATTATGAACGAGCAAAATCGACCATCGGTTGGTGTGGCAACCGTGGTCATAAAGGATAACAAAATTTTGATTGGCAAAGACACCAGAAAAGGGGACGCTGTTTTTGGCGTACCTGGCGGGCATTGGGAAAATGGCGAAACCCTCAAAGAGTGTGCAATTCGGGAAGTTAAAGAAGAATCAGGGATAGATTGTATAATTATTGGTATAGTTTCTGTTTATGATTTCTATCGCGAAGATAAAGACAAAAGTTATGTGACAATCGGCATGAAGGCCGATTTTAGTTCTGGCGAGGTTAGGGATTCACATGAAGAAGGACGATTGGATTGGGGTTGGTATTCACCGGAAGAAGCTTTAAAATTGAATTTATTTCCGGCAGATAAAATATTAATTGAAAGATTTTTATCTAAAGTTGTTTTTGAATAATTTGCCTTTAGATTTTTCGTGTTCTGCCACGCAGTGAACCGTAGATATTATTTTTTTGAATTCCAGTTAAAGGAATTGGTGATTCTAAATGGATCCCCGCCTGCGCTGGGATGAAGGAGTAGACGGCGGCAGTCTAAAAAATTATCTCTCTTGTGTCATCCTGAACTTGCTTGTCCGCCAAAGCTTTAGCGAGAGCGGGTTTCAGGATCAGGTGAAAAACAGAAAATCTTCTCTTTATTGTAGAATTAAATTTTATAATAAAAAGATTCCAAATGGATCCCCGCCTCCGCTGGGATGACGGAAAAAGGTAATCAATCAAAAAAACTATTTCTCTTGTGTACTCTTTTCAGGATGAGGTGAATAAAAAGAAAGCCTTCTCTTTGTTATAGTAGGGAAGATCGGTGATTCTAAATGGATTCCCCCCTTCGCGGGGATGACGGAATAGACGGATGGCAATCTAAAAACTAACTTTCTCGTGTCATCCTGAATTTATTTCAGGATCAGATTGGTAACTGAAAACCTTCTCTTTGTTGTAGACTTCTCTTTGTTGTAGAATTAAATTTTATAGTAAAGAAAATATGGTCGAGAAATAAAAAAAGGATGACTCGAAGTCATCCTGTTGTCTTAGGTCTCTGCTTAGTCTTTGCGCTCCCATCTCTCGAATTCAGAAGTGCTAAAATTTTAAGCAGCACAGCAACCAACGCAATGAGACCGTATATTACCAAATCCAGTGTTTCCATTTCTTCCCCCTTATTAAAAACATTGTATTTTTTTGTATCAGAGTTACAAAGGTCGTTTTGAATTTAAACTATAAAATAATAGTGATAATTTGTCAATATTAATCATCCTTTACAAAATATAAAAAATGTGTTATATTTGGTCGGTAGCTTTTTAGATTGGGTATATTCAGGGTAGTTTATATCAGTTTAAGGGCTAATTTTAATTAATATTAGTCTCTTTTGCTTCTCAAGAAGTTCTTAGATTAGCTTAGGACGGGGCCGACTCATGAGTCGGTATTTTAGCTACCATAAATTATGAAAACATTTAAAGAATTGGGTCTAAATACCCACATCCAACAGAGTTTAGAGGAGCTTGGCTATATCGAAGCAACTCCAATCCAAGAACAGGCGATCCCGTTTGTTTTGGAAAGTGATCAAGATATGATCGGCCTGGCGCAAACCGGCACTGGCAAAACGGCTGCTTTCGGTCTGCCGATTTTACAAAAGCTAGATAAAAATAAACAGCTGCAAGCGATCATTCTTTGCCCGACCCGCGAACTATGTTTGCAAATCAGCAAAGAGATTACTAATTTTGCCAAACATTCCGTCGGCGTTACTTTGGCCACGGTTTATGGCGGAGCAAGAATTGATTTGCAGATTCAACAGCTTCGAGCTGGCGCGAATATCGTAGTTGGCACACCGGGCCGCGTTCACGATTTAATTAGAAGAAAAATTTTAAAATTACAAACCATCCGGTTTGTAGTACTCGATGAAGCTGATGAAATGCTTGATTTAGGTTTTAAAGATGAGCTTGATGCTATTTTGGCGGAAACACCAAGGGAAAAACAGACCTTGCTTTTCTCTGCCACCATGTCAGCGACTATCTACAGCATTGCTAAGAAGTATATGGATGAGCCGAAAGAAATCAGCGTGGGTAAAAAGAATGTGGGAGCCGATAAAGTGGTCCACCAATATTATCTGGTTAAGCCCGGTCAAAAGTATGAAGCCTTGCGTCGTGTAGTTGATTCTGAGCCCGACATTTACGGAATCTTATTCTGCCGTACCAGAAATGAAACTCAGGAAATAGCAGACAGACTTAAGGAGGATCGCTATTCCACCGAGGCGTTGCATGGCGATGTTTCACAAAACATGCGAACTTTAATTATGGATCGTTTCCGCCAGCGCAAGATTCAGCTGTTAGTTGCTACAGATGTGGCAGCTCGCGGAATTGATGTAAACGACCTAACCCATGTGATCAACTATAGCTTACCGGATGTCAGTGAAATATATGTGCATCGAAGCGGCCGAACCGGTCGTGCGCAGAAAAGCGGAGTTTCACTTTCTATTTTAACCACTAGAGAATTACGAAAAATTAAAGAATTGGAACACAAGACTGGCAAAACTTTTGAACAAAAACACGTACCGACCGGACAGATGATCTGCGAAAAGCAATTACTTAGCTTGGTGGACAAGATGAAAAGCATTGAGGTGGACGAGAAGGAAATCGCGCCTTTCTTGCCGGCGGTCGAGGAAAGATTTAAAGGCATGTCCAGATCTGAACTATTAGCTCGTTTTGTTTCGGCTGAATTCAACCATTTTTTATCTTTATATAAAGACTCTAAAGACATCGAGGCGATTTCAGCCGGCAGTCAATACGAGAATGAAAGAGGCGGGCGAGAACGTAAAGAACGACAACCGGATGAAAATTTTATCAATGCACGCATTAATATCGGCAAAAAAGACGGACTGGATATTAAAACTCTATTCGGATTGATCAACAGCCAGCGTGAATTGAAGGGCGCTGAAGTCGGTAAAATCAAAATGTCTGATACTTTCACTGTTTTTGGCATTGAGAAAGCCAGACAAAATGATATCGCAAAAAGTTTTAGAGCCTCACGTTTCAAAGGCAGACCGATTGAAGTCAGGGTTGTGGATGGATTTGAAGCAGATAGACCTAACAGAAATTTTTCTGGAAAAACTTACCAAGGAGCTCGTAAGGGCAATAGAAAACCTAGCCCATTCAAAGGGCGAAGATAGCAAACAAAACAACAAGGTCAGGAATAGGCCTTGTTTTTTTGTGCAAAATTTATCTTTTCTATGCTATTATTTAGATATAATATAAATATAAAAAAGCCTATGAAATGGAAATATAAGAATACTTTTTTATTGCTCGTAAGCCTTATTGTTTTGTACTTTGTGGCGGAAACTGAGTTTGTTAAGCAATTCATCGCTAAAATCGGTGAGTGGGGCTATTTCGGAGCTTTTTTGGTTGGCATATTTTTTGTTTCCACTTTTACCGTCGCTCCATCCGTTCTGGTAATCTATTATTTGGCCCAATCATTAAATCCATGGGAAGTGGCGATATTTGCCGGTATTGGCGCCGTCATCGGGGATGCTTTGATTTTCAGTTTTTTAAGAGATGGGATTTTTGATGAAATCAGACCGTTATTCAGTTTCTTTCAAAAGCCATTATTTTTAAGAATGATCAATTCCTCATACTTTGCCTGGTTCTTGCCGATTATTGGGGCACTGATAATCGCTTCGCCTTTCCCGGATGAAATCGGTATAAGCTTGATGGGGCTTAGCAAGATTAAGCGTTGGCAATTTTTAATCGTATCATTTGTTCTTAATTCAGCCGGGTTATTAATAATAACAACTCTGGCAAGAGGTTAATGAATAATATGGATAAAATCGAAGTTTATTATTTTTCTGGAACCGGGAATTCTTTGCATGGGTCTCAAGGGCTAGCTAAAAGACTCCCAAATGTCAGTTTGTTGCCCATAGCCAGTTTGTTAAAAAAAGACAAGGTGAGCGCATTGGGTGCGGTAGTGGGCTTCATTTTTCCTGTCCATCTTTCTACAATCCCAATTTTTCTTAAAGATTTTATAAAAAAAGTAGATCTTAGCTCTGCTGAATACATTTTTGCCGTGGCCACCAGAATAGGCACGGAACATAGCGCATTTTTTGAGATCGAAAAGATCCTGAGGAAGAAAGGTAAACACCTGAGCTCTTCTTTTAATTTGAATATGCCAAGCAATGACCCGAAATTTAATTTTACTCCAGCAGGAGGGTATGAGATGAAGGAATTAGAGAAGGAAGTTGAAAGGCAGTTAGAAGTGATTTCTAGGGCAATTGATAATAAAGAACAATTGCCAATCAAGGATAAGAATTATTTGACCCGCATCCCTTTTGTTCGGCTACTTTCTCCTTTAGTGACACTATTAGATGGAATACAGCAAAATTTTTATGCTGATGATAAATGTGCCGGCTGTGGCATTTGCAAAAAAGTTTGTCTCTCGGGAAAAATTAAAATGAGTGAGGGTCGGCCAATTTGGCAAAAAGAGATTAAATGTTTTAAATGCTATGCTTGTCTAAACTATTGCCCCAATCAAGCTGTCCAGATTAAAAATTTTACAGAAAAAAAGGGTAGATACTCGCATCCGTATGCTTCAGCAGACGAGATTGCTCGACAGAAATTTGACATGTAAAGATTTCTAATTAAAATGAGCTTATAAACTCATTTTTTTATAGTAGTTTATATATTTTTATGTTAACTCAATTTGAAAAAGAAGTTTTAAAAAATATTGCCAAGGTTCCTCTTGGCAAGGTAACAACCTACAAAGACTTGGCTTGTGCGATCGGGCGGCCACGGTCAGCCAGGGCAGTGGGTAATGCGCTAAATAAGAATCCTGACGCGCCTACCGTGCCTTGCCATCGGGTGGTAAAATCGGACGGCAGGCTTGGGGGTTATGCTTGGGGTGTAAAAAAGAAAATTGGTTTGCTCAAAGATGAGGGGGTTTTGATTAAAAATGGAAGGGTAGTTGATTTTGAAAACAGATTATATATTTTTAAAAAATAATTTAGAGAAAAAACAGCATTCACTTGAAAGCTGTTTTTTTTGTTGATTAATGGATTATAGAAGACAATGTTTTGGTTAGCTCTGGAATATTATTTCTTTGTTGATCGGTAATCATATCTTCGATTTTGTTCTTGATGGTTTCGGTCGCATCGTCAAGTAGATTTTTGCCAGCCGGGGTGAGGGAGGCATATCTGGCGCGAGCATCTCGTTCATTAACATCTCGCGATATCAGGCCGATTTTTTCCATTGGGATAAGCATGCGGGTGATGCTGGAAGCGGTAAGGCCAATGCTTTCTGCCAGGTCTATCCGACGCATTTTCCCTTCGGGTGCTTCATTGAGATAATGCAATATCATGAAGTCGGCAAAAGTTAAACCGTGGCAGCTTAAACGGCGAGTCATTATAGCATCGGCTTTTGCCAGGAGAAGGAAAAAACTAAGTAGATTATTCATAATAGTTAATTAGTTTACATATCAAGTATATATCAAGCATATTGAGTTGTCAAATAGATTGACGGAGTCCGACTCCGTCATCCGACGGAGTCGGACTCCGTTATTACCCAACTATGATTTACGATGCCTTAGGCGGCGCCTGCAGCATTCTCCTTGGCCTCTGTTCGAATTCTGACTGAGTTCGCAGGAACAAAATAAATAATGAATGGTAAAAAAAACTTCAGGTTGATTGCCTGAAGCTATTCGAATACTTCTCCGCCATGTGATGGGCAGGCTGTGTATTTTTCATCTCCGAAAACAGAAATCGTCCAGCCTTTATCCCATAACTCATCTATATTTTTGGCTTCCGTGGTTTCTGTACATCCCTCTTCGCAGCATTTAAAGAGCATTTTCCACCCTCCTTAGTACGTTAATTTATTCAACCCACTTATCTACATACTGGCCGAAGCCGTAGATGTTGAATTTATTTTTTAATTTGATCGAGGTGTTGAGATATGAAACTACCGATGATAGTTCTATTAAATATCTGTCTTTGACGACTTTGTATTTGATTGATTTTGCCTGAATTGCTCTTCTGATAGTTTTACCGGTTACTCCGCCGAATTTTGCGGCTTCGGAAACAGAAAGCCAGATCGGGTTTGCTCCCAAATTTTCAATTTCGTTTTCTGTAAAATTGTTTGAGTTCTCGGTCATTATGGCAACTTAAGTCTACAGAATTGTAGACTTAACTTAAGCTTAATTCAAAGAGGGTAAGATTTAAGTCCAATAAATCTTAGACTTTGCTTGGAATAAAAAACCTCCTTTTATGAAGATGGAAGTTATTTTTTGAAGCTGAAATTAAATTAGAATATATTATTAATCAATTGTAAAGTCTAGGCTGGTTTGGACTTAAATCATGTTTCTGGATGTATATTCTCATACTTTTTTAATTAAATCAAGACTCATTTTTTCAAGGAAAATAGTAAGAATTTTGAAGTATTTTTCATTTTCATGTCATCCCCGCGGAGGCGGGGATCCAGAAATACCCAAGGCCATGTCTTGTCTATCAATCCTTGTTTATAGGTTATACACCTGATCCTGAAAACGCTGAAGCTTTGGCGGGCAAGCGAGTTCAGGATGACACAGAGAGAGGGGGGGGGTGTAAAAAGGGGATTTGTTCCCCTCTTGAGAGGGCCGATAGGCCGGGGGTGTTACGAACTGTCCAAAGAATCAAATTGTGTTGTTTATCCGCCTTGGTTACACATCCCGCCAGCCTTTGGCAGTCTACCCCTCGTTCGACTGAGCTCACGACAAGCTCAAGATGGGAGTTGTTCACGCCGGCTGTTTGATTATTTATTGCAATTGTGTTAAGATTTTCTTAATAAAAAATTATAGAAAAACTATAATTTCTCTTGCTCGAGTGGAATCCCGCAAGAATAAAAAAACGAATAAATTTGAATTTTAAAAGGGAATTTAAAAAAGAGGATTTATTCGTAAATAGAGTCAGAATAGAATCAAGTATTGCTTTTGTTTTGGCTAAAATCAGTAAATAAATTAAATACGGTAATAAATTTACCTTATTTTTGCTTAATTTGATAAATTAAATAAATTGGCGTTTACTGTAACAGTTTTAATAATCGCACGTATATATAATTAGAAAGATGAAAGAAAAGCTTTTGTTTGCAAAACTGAAAAGTAAGGACAAGCAGGCATTCACCGAAGCCTACGATTTATATATTGATAAGATATATAGATTTGTTTATTTCAAGATAAGCGATCCTGTTGAGGCGGAAGATGTCACATCTTCGGTTTTTTTGAAAACCTGGAATTATGTCCAGCAGAACACCATTACTGATGAAAAGACTTTGCCGGCATTGCTCTACAAGATTGCGCGAAATTCCGTTATCGATTACTACAGAAAGCTCAGTAATGAAAACAAGGTATCGCTTGAAGGTGAAAACGAGATTGTTGATATCGAAGATAATAGACAGGATTTGAAAAGAAAGTTCGAGCTGGATTCAGACATGGAGAATTTGAAAGAGAAGCTGAGCCAACTCAAAGATGAATATAGAGAAATAATTGTTTTAAAATATGTAGACGAATTGTCTAACACCGAGATTGCAGAAATCCTTGGCAAGAGCAAAGGCAATGTAAGAATCTTGTCCTTCCGCGCCCTGAATGCTTTGAAAGAGTTGATGGAGGAAGGGGAAGGAGTTGAAAGTAAAAAGTTATAAAGTTGAAAGTCAATCTCTCTTGTGTCATTTCGGCGTATGCTGGAATCCACCCTTGGAAATTGAATAAAAAGAGAAACTTGTCAGAATTAGGAGTAAGAGTTAAGAAGTAAAAATTACCTCCCCCTCTGTCATCCCGACAGAGCAGCAGCGACGAGGGATCTCTGGGAAAGGTAAAAGAGTTTTAAGGGAGAAAGAAATAATATTTAGTAGAATTTTCAACGTAGATAAAAAAGATAAGTTATTACTTATTGCCGAGATCTCTCACCCCTAAAGGGGATTCGAGATGACAAATTAAACGCCATGACCGAAAAAGACTTGATTTCAAAACTGAATAATTTAAAACAGCTTAAGCCTGATAGCGAATGGAAAGATCGCAATCGGGAGATTTTGCTTTCCCAGATCGGCAACAGCACCGATGATTCAAAGAAGGTCAGCTTTTGGACGGTTTTGGACAATTTCTTGCCGGAATCAATCACGATGTTGGCTTCAAGGCCAGCTATGGTCTTTGCAGCCATCCTGGTGGTCGTTTTGGGCGGAAGTGTATTGAGTATCAAGGCAGCCAGAGAAACCAAGCCCGGTGATTCATTATATATAGCAAAAATCGTAAGTGAAAAAACCCAGCTGGCTCTGACTTTTGACAACACCTCTAAAGCCAAACTGAATTTACAGTTTGCCGGTAATAGGGCAGAAGAGCTGGCCAAGCTTACAGAATCGCCCGAGAGTGAGAAGAAAAATGGCGATATCAGTAGTTTGACCGACAATTTTAAAAGAGAAATAAACGAAGCTAAAACAAGATTGAATACGATTGATAGTACTCAGATTGCAAAAGCACCAGAAAAAAATGATAACAATAACCCTACTAACGTTGCTGACAATAGCGATGAAAAAATTCAAGTCGTCGGAGCAGCTTTAGAAAAAGACGATCAAAGCTTGCAGCTTTCAGCACCGACAGAACCGGTAGCCAGAAGCTTGGCCGAGGCGGAAAAATTATTTGAAAACAAAGATTACAATGGGACGACTGATAAATTAAAAGAAGTCACCGAAACAATCAACAATCCAACAGAAATAACAGTGCCAACTAAACCGACTACACCAACCACGACAGTGCCGGTTGCGACAAGTAGCGCTACTTCTACGAAATAAATTGAAAAGCATCTCCCCCTCTCCTTACGAAGGAGAGGGACGGGGTGAGGTCGGTGGATTAACAACGAATTGATTTTGTAGAGTGAGGTCCGGTTAATTATGAACCTCACCCTAGCCCTCTCCTTCGTAAGGAGAGGGGAAAATACTTAAAATTATAATTTCTCATATTGAATTCTATTTCACCCCATGCATGTGGAATATAACTCAATGCCACCATATTTCTCCCCTCCTTAACAAGGAGGGGTGGCCGATAGGCCGGGGAGGTATGGTGTCAGGACCGGTTTTACTTTATCCATTAAGGATAGAAAAACTGGCGGGTAAAATCATAAAGGGTCGGTCCGCTTGAGGCGGAGGTTTTACTTCTAATAAAGTCGAAAGTTCTTATGACAATTAGCTTTTATGAGGTTTTGGTAAACCAGCAAGCTAATTTTGTCGAAATGCATTGCGTTGGATTCGGTCTTCGGACCAGGTCCAGCCAAACGGCAAGATAACCCCCACGCCTATATCCGTAAAAGGATCAACGTGGGAAGGTGAATTCTCCCATGCGATTTTACCCTTTCACACTTATTGATATAGGTGTGGGGGAGCGGGATTCCGGCTGATTTGCTACAAACCGAAAATAAGCCGTTATAAGAACTATAATCATTTCCGCAAGGAAA
>Ga0076210_111_pt1 | contig 26502 bp, 20 predicted proteins | sample RifGroE2_FD_68263 | JGI IMG/M metagenome (GOLD analysis project Ga0076210, IMG submission 68263) | Parcubacteria bacterium GW2011_GWE2_39_37
TCCAGTTTATCCAAAAATTTTTTTGGTATCAAATCAATCCCTTCCTCCACTAATTTTTCGAATATTTCTCTGTCCATATTTTTTTATCATCTCTATTTTCTGTTCCCTTGTCAACTTTTTAATTTCCGCCTCCTGTTTTGATGCTTCTGACCTGTTTTTAAATTTTTTTATGTAAACTGCTTGAACAGGCCTCCTTCCTCTGGTGTACTTTGCACCTTTCTCACTACTATTGTGCTCCTCAAGCCTTCGTGATAATTCTACCGTAATGCCAGTATAATAGGTATCGTCTGAACATTTTAAAATATAAAGGTAGTATGGCATAAGGACTATATAAAAAATAAGCCTGAGGCTTATTTCTTTTCTTGGTACTAACAAACCAATCTGTACTTGATCCCGAAATCAGGATTGAAACAGACTTCATGAGTGGCAAAAAAAGCATTCCAGCCAAGCAGGCTGCTTGCATATCTTGGCTTCAAAAAATCAACCGTAACTCTTTTTCTTTTTTTTGCATTCCCAACAATAACATCAAGATTGTACGGATAGCAATCGACCTGGAATTTGCTTGGACCTTCAAAGGACTTAGCCTTTTTAAGCTTGCTAATATCAATTCCCAGAGGAGAAGCGAGCTCTCCATTAAAGCAAGCGACTTGTGCCCCGCTATCGGGAATGGCCAAGATAGTTATAGAATATTCATTATTTATCAAAGTGACCGGGATATAAATTTGAGCACCAGTCGGCTCAACAAAGAAAAAAATCGGTCTTTTCATTTTTAAACCATGCGGCAGCAATTCAGCCAATGTCTTTCCATACTTAGCACGTGGAGTAGTCTCAGCATTATCCGCTACAGTCGCCTGATCAAATAACATCCACTGCCGATTATGACGTTTAAAAAATCTAAGGTCGCCAAAATAATAATAGTCGTAAATAAACTTTTCTTTCATTTATATTTTCTTAATCACCTTTAAAATTTCATCATGTACCAAACAGTTGGAGGCTAGGATATCTTTTCGGCTACTAGTCTCATTGTTCTTGAAAATTGTATCGCTAAATTCCAGCTGCCAAGGCTTGCCGGAAAAATCGGTGACCTGCCCGCCAGCCTCGCGCACCAATAACACCCCCGCTGCAATATCCCAGATTCTTGCCAGCTCGATAGCGGCACTGCCCAATTGGCGGCAATCCAGCTTATCCAATTTCTGTTTTTTGTAATAAGCTAAAGCGGTCTTTATGTCGCCTTTTGTGCCGCCATGACAAAAAGTATGGACAGCGTTGCCATCGGTCAGATTTGAAACTTTGATTTTTTTGCCGTTGCAAAAAGCTCCTTTATTTTTTTCTGCCCAATACAATTCTTTTAAAATCGGCACATAAACCAGCCCGCAAATTAGTTGATTGTCTTTGGCCAAGCCGATGGAAATTGACCACAAAGGATTATGAAAAGAAAAATTAGTGCTGCCATCGATCGGATCAATGATCCACAGATATTCAGACTTTATAGAATTGCTGCCGCTTTCCTCCGACAAAATTGCATGAGTTGGAAAAGCTTTTTTAATCTCATTCAAAATAATACGCTCTGATATGAGATCGCATTTAGTTAAAATCTCAAACTTACTTTTCAGTTCGATTTTAGAACGATCGAACTTAAAGAATTCCTTCAATAGTTGCTCCCCCGCTCTTTTTGCAGCCCGTGTGGCGGTGGCTTTAATTTTGTTTAAATTTTCCATAGTTTACATTTCCTCTAAAATTTTCAAACTGACCTCGCCTGTCTCGCTATCCAGAACAGCAAAAGTAGATTTAAGGAACATTCCCGACAAGGTCCCCGGATTGATCAAGCGAGTCCCCTTTTCGTTGCTTTCCCAAGGCTTGTGAGTATGGCCGTAAAAAATAAGATCAAATTTTTCCTTTTCAATTAATTTTTTATATAAAAAAGGTTCATGACAAAAACCGATCACCAATCCATCAATCAATATTCTCCCTCCCGCTCGATCATAATACTTGATATTCTTATATCCCGCTATCTTTCTCTCGTCGAAGCTATCAGCGTTGCCTTTGATTAGGTGGATGTCACCTTTAAAACCTGTAGTTAAAACTTCCAATGTATCATCATTTGTCAGATCACCACAGCAGATTATGGTTTTGACTTTTTGCTTATTGCACCAAGCAAGACATTGCCAAAGATTGGTTAGATTATCATGAATGTCTGAGATGATTGCTACCAACATACTATACTAATTTTTTAAATAAGCTTTTTTGGCTCCGGCTTCAAAATGTTTTACCTCCTCTTCGCTTAAATTATCTTTTAAAGACAGGGCCGGCACCAAAGCTGATATGGACACAACCATAACTAGCACAAAGATACCTTTGACTGGGAAAAACATCAAACACAACGCAGATAACACTGCGCCGATGATAAATGACATCGGCATGGCGGTGCGGAAAAAATCAATCAAATCCATGTCTTTACCATCTATTTTTTTATAGAAATAAGAATCACGCAGAAGTGATAATGCAGCGGCGGCAATTCTAGTGGCAAACAACACAACCACCCAAAGCCAGATATTTACTGAGTCGATGAAATAGATACTCCCACTAGTTATCGCGATCCACATAAGGAAAAAAACAATCATTTCTTTTTCGCCCCATTTTTTATCTGCCAACCAACCGATCGGATATTCTAAAATCAAGAATGGCACCAACATAAAGGCAAAGATGAAGCCGATATCTTGCCAGCTAATACCCAATTCTCGCAGATAGATCGGTGAATAGACAATCATCATCGCATAAAAAAATTCTAAAGCGAACGAAACATAATATATTCGCAATAAATTTTTGTGTTTGATCACTTTCTTAAATAAATTCAAAACCGTTTCTTTTTGAACAAAATGACTATTAAAGTCCTTAAGACCGGATAAAGCTAGGGCAAAAACCAAAACTTTGATCAATAAAACTAGGCCGAATAAACCGACGTAATCATAATTGCTTATTATATAAGTAGATAACAACGGGCCGATAATAAAGCCTGCGTTAAAAATAGTCATATACGAACCGCGAACTCGACCGGCCTCTTTCTCTGAAGAAAAAGATTCTAGAATTACATCCATGGCCACGATTATCAAGCCATCTGATATCAGATATGCTACCAAAGAAATCAGACCTAATAAATTAGAATCGGAAAAAATTAAAACTACCAAGCTGATGACTTGCGCTAAAATTGAAAAACAAAAAACAGTGACTTTGCCGAGGCGTTTAAAAAATTTATGAAGATTCAATAAAGCAATTAAAACTACTAGATAGGACGAGAGATAATAAATGCTTACATCTTCTCGACCTGACAAGTCCTTGAAATAAGAAGAGGCAACATAAATTATCAATGCTTGAGAAAGACCGACCAATATTGATAAGCCGTAAAACAATTTGATTTTAGATTTTATTAATTTTCCCATATTCTTTAATGGCGCAATTTGATTTCATAAACCATCTGTTCGATCTTGCGCAGGTTACCCTTGGCCTGGTCGTATTTTGTTCGCAAATACGAGGTCAGATTGAATTCTACCAGCTCGCCCATAATATCAGTAATGATTTCCTTGATATTTTCAACTTCTTTGACGTTGCCGTTAGTTGCCTCTTTAATCGCCAGGCGCACCAGTTCACCGGTAGTATCGCAAAGTCCAGCCAGATAACTATCAAAATCCACTTTTACCTCTTTGATCAGAGTCAGTTGTTTTTCGGAAATGATCTTGTAAAGCATTTTGGCTTCTACATATTCTTCTAACGCAGCTTTATAGCTTCCTTCATAACGCAAGCCTAAGCTTTTCTTGAAAACTGGCTCCAGGGAGGTCAAAGCCTTTTCCACTTCTTTCAGAATGATGCCCGCCTCCTTCAGCTGGCCTCGGTGCATAGTAAAAATAGAAATTTTAGATTTATGCAATGCATCCGAAGAACGACCGATGACTTCTCTTCGGCTCTGATTGAAGTAGTAATAATCCTTTTTTAAATTATCAAAAATTTTTTTGTTTAACATAATAAATTTTAAAAATTAAAGGATTCAGGTCGAGAATCCTAATCACACGATTATTTTTTTATTCGCCTATCTGGCAACCCTAAATATTTCCTCGATGGTAGTTTCCCCTTCCAAGGCCTTGAGTATGCCATCATGAATCATTAATAAAGTGCCGTTTTTTACTGCGGCTTGCTCGATATCATCATTGGTCACGCTATCTCCCTGAATCACTTTTTGGATATCTGCTGATACCTCAATCGCTTCATATAAACCGATCCTGCCTTTGTAGCCAAGATTTCCGCATTTCTCGCAACCAGCGCCTTTATAAAATTTTAAGACCTCCGGAATGACCGCTCCGCTTAATGGATTAATCTGGGACAAAAGCTTTTTCACCTCTGCCAAGACATCTTCGGACAGCTGATCCTCGTGTTTGCAGTACGGACAAATCTTCCTGACCAAACGTTGGCCTACGGAACACTCCATTGAACTGGCCAGCATCTGCCTTTCAATGCCCAAGCCGACAAAACGCGCAATCGCACCAGCGGCACTATTTGAATGGATCGTAGACAAGACAAGATGTCCGGTCATCGCCGCCTCAATGGCTGCCTTGGCAGTTTCATTGTCACGGATTTCACCGACCATGATTACGTTCGGATTCTGCCTCATCAAGGAACGCAGAGCGGCGGCAAAAGTATATCCTTCATCGACATTAATCTGAGTTTGCATGATACCTTCCATGTGATACTCGATCGGATCTTCAATCGTTATGATTTTAACATCCGGGCTATTCAGCTTATTTAACAAACTATACAAAGTCGTGGTTTTACCAGAACCGGTCGGCCCGGTAGTAATCACAATGCCCTTGGTTTTCCTGATTGATTTATTTATTATATCAAGCGCATTCGCCCTGATGCCCAAATTCTCCATCTGCAAAGATGCAGCTTGGCTTGCTAACAGACGGATAACTGCTGTTTCTCCATAACCGCCAGAGATGATTGAAACACGACAATCCATTTTTTCCTTGCTGAGAAAAATACTGAAACGTCCGTCATAGGTTGCTTTTTTTACACTAATAGAAAAGCCTGAGAGATCTTTCACATGGGAAATCAAAGGAATGTAGTGTTCTTTACTTAATTTGATAATGTCATGTAAAATGCCATCGATACGGAAACGAATTTTAACTCCGTTTTCGGTTGGATCTATATGAACATCACCTGCCTCTGCTTTAATTGCTACTGCCATTACTAAATTCAACATTTCCTTGATCGGTATATTTTCTACTGCCTCACCCATTTTTGTCAGATCTTTGGCCAATTCATCTGCTTTGATCAATTCTTGATCCGCTATTTTTATACCGCGACCAATGGTTTTAGAAACAACTATGTCATACAATGCATCAACATAATCCAGTTTGCCAATCACCCGGAATACCTCATCTAAAGATGTCTGGCCGGCTAAGCATTTCAAAACGCCGTCTTGTAACATGGTAATCATGCCGTTTTCAATAGCTTTTTCTAAGATTTTAAAAGCCGGAGCCTCGTCGGCGGTCAGTTCCTTGATGTCATTATCCATGGTAAATATTTCGTAAATACCGACCCTGCCTTTATACCCTTCATTGCATTTTTCACAACCGGTGCCTGCTTGAAAAGTTTTTGGCAACACAGTGGGAATGTCTATGCCTGCCTTGGGAGAAATAACTGCTAATATCTTATTTATTTTCTCATCATCTTCTTCGCTCCTTGTATATTCAACTTTGCAATTTTCACATAATTTACGGACTAAACGCTGCCCGATAATGCAATTGATCGAAGGAGTTAAAAAATACGGCTTGACACCCATGTCAACCAAGCGAGGAATCACACCGGATGCATCATTCGTATGTAGAGTTGATAAAACCAAATGACCCGTTAAGCTGGCTTGTACCGAAATCTCGGCAGTTTCTAAATCGCGTATTTCACCAACCATTACCACATCAGGGTCTTGGCGCAAAATAGATCTCAAGCCATTGGCAAAAGTATAGCCCTTGGCAGAATCGACTTGGCTCTGGTTTATGCCTTTGAGCTGATACTCGATCGGATCTTCTAGGGTAATAATTTTTATATCCGGTTTATTTAACTTATTCAAAATTGCATAAAGCGTTGTCGTTTTACCAGAACCGGTTGGGCCGGTAGTCAGGATCAGGCCGTTCGGTTTTTCAATCTCATGAGAAAGAATTTCAAAGGCCTTCGGCATGATTCCTAGGTCATTAAAGGATAAGCCCACTGAACTTGATTTCAACAAACGCATGACTACGCTCTCTCCATAAGAAGTAGGTAGAAACGAAGAACGAACTGCAATGTTTTCATCTGGTAAAAAAATCGTATAACGTCCGTCTTGCGGTTTACCTGTTACATTTATTTTCACCTTTGCTAACAGCTTCATTCTTGAAATGATTCTTGGCCAACTCTCTTTTTTGATCACCGCTGCTTCTTGCAGAACACCGTCTACTCGAAGACGCACCACTACCCCATGCTCTTCCGCCTCAATATGTATATCACTTGAGCCAGTTTTTAAGGCGGCAGCAATAATCAAAGTCACCACATCGCTGATGCTTACTTCATTGATTTTTCCATTCAGACTGCGGAAGTCTTGGATCTCTGCCTTAAATCTTTCCAAATCAGCCGCTTCTATCTTTACCCCTTTGATCATCGGAGGGGTTTTTGGCATTTTTTTGTATATCTTCAAGGAATAGTTAAGGCTCCTTTCTGAAATAAGATAAACTTCAGCCTTAACAAAATGTTCCTTTGCTATCCTGTCAGTCAAATTGTCCACCTCTTCCGAGGGTAAGGTAGTGCCGATCCTGACATTTTCTCCATCATAATAAAAACATACGACTGACATTTCAATGCAGGTCTCTTCTGGAATTAAAAACATCGCATCCGGACTAAGAGGAAAGCCGAATAAATTGATATAGGGCAAACCTTGTTGGCTTGCAATTTGTTGTGTCAATCGCTCTTTCTCTTTCACACTTATTTCCTCTTCCTTGGCAATAAGCTTGGCTTGCGCAGACTCATCGTCTGAAATGACACCCTGAGAAGAGCTGATCAAGTCCTCGATTGATTGTATTTTATTTGGCATAGATGGTTTCAGCTTTCATTAAATCTGTATACATAATAACAAAATTAAAAGATTAGATAAAGCAGACATAAAAGAGACAGATCTGCTCTGTCCCTTTTTATGTCCTCTTTACTCCGATGCTATTTTTTAAAAATATTGTCAGCCAATCTGATAAGCTTGCTTGTTCCACCAGCCCCTGTTAATTCGATGAATAAACCGGTCCAAGAAGTGATCTGGAAAGTTGTCAGAACTGCGCCAGAAAGCACGATAATGGCGATAAAGATAATCAATGCCAGAATAACGATGAGCCAAAAACCGATGAAAGAAGTCAGATAATTCAATGCCAAGGCTAAAAATGCGAAAGGGACAGCCAATATCAATAACAAAATAATAACAACTAGCCCAACCAAGAAACTTGCCAAAAACAACACAATAGCCATTTCCAAGCTGATCAACCAATTACTGATAAACAGATTCCAGCCCCTCTGTATCGCGCCAAAAAAGCTTTCATTTTTTAAAATTTTAAAAGCGATCGCATATTTGATGATAAAAGACAATGAGATTATGACCGGCGTGAATACTACGAAGGTGATCAGATAGAATAAGTTGACGCTTGTCAGCCCGACTTTACCTGCACTGAGGATGACCGGTAAGCTTATCAGGATGAATATGCCGTAAATCAAAATCTTGGTAATCAGATTATAACCCAATACCGGCCAAAAATTTTTGATACCGCTATCCAAGCCTTCTTTAAAGCTGTGCTTCTTTCCTGCCAGAGCATTGGCAGAATTATTAACCAAGGCGGCCTGAGAAACAATCGTCAACCAAATGATAAACAAAAGGAGCAACAAAAAAATAATAAACATCACCAAAGTAGTTGCAAACGAAAACGGGTTTTCAATTAAAAAATTCTTCAGAGTGATTAGTGTATTGACGCTGAGAACATTAGTACTTAAAAAATCCCTCACCCCGGCTATGATCTCTTGTCCGCCACCAAGACTATTATTGACAATCTCGTACTCACCCCCACCCAAAAGAGTCGCGAATAGACCAAAAAACCACAAGTATTTATTACTCCAAGTCAGACTTAAAGCTTGTTTTAAAATTTTACGATAAAGTGACATATTTTTTCTCCTTGTTTTATTAAAATTATTTGTTTATATTATACCAAAATCATAACAATGTCACAACAGGGAATAAATTTTTAAACAATTTTAATTTATAATTTTTAAAATAATACTTATCCCAAATAAAAACTCAGCGAATTTTCATCGCTGAGTTTTTATAATTCTGAACTTATCCTTTTGCAATTTCCTTCTGTCCCACAATTGCCTCAAATTCATCTTTTTCTAAAGTTTCTTTGATCATCAAGGCACCTACAACTTTTTCCAAAACTTCCCGATGGTTATGGATGATGCCTTGAGCTTGATGAGCAGCCTGATCGATCAAGCTAGAAATCTCTGCATCAATCTGTTCAGCAGTTTTCTCGCTATAATCTCTCTGCTCATGAATTTCTTTGCCTAAAAAAACCATCTCTTCTTTTTCGCCAAAAGTTCTTAAACCTAGGCTTTTACTCATTCCAAAATCAGTGATCAGGCGGCGAGCCAGCTGGGTTGCCCTTCGCAGGTCAGAGGTTGCTCCAGTAGTTACTTCACCGAAGATTTCTTTTTCAGCTAGCTGCCCGGCGAGAAGCACTGCAATTTCTTCGGTGAATTCTGTCTTGTTTCGTAAATGCTTATCCTCACTTGGCAATTTCAAGGTGTAGCCACCGGCACGTCCGCGAGCAATGATAGAGATCTTATGGACCGGATCGGTGTTAGGCAAAAAATGCGCTACTACTGCGTGTCCGCCTTCATGATAGGCAGTGATCTTTTTTTCTTTTTCTGACAAAACTCTACTTTTTCTTTCCGGTCCGAGCATTACTTTTTCAATACTTTCCAGAAGTTCCGGCATATCAATAATTTTCTTATTCCTTCTGGCAGTTAAAATTGCCGCTTCATTCAATAAATTTGCTAAATCAGCTCCGCTAAAACCAGCTGTTCGTTCTGCAACCAAACGCAAACTGACATCTTTTGCCAAAGGTTTTTTTCTGGCATGTACTTTCAGAATTGCTTCGCGATCAGCTATATCCGGTTCATCCAAAACCACCTGACGATCAAAGCGGCCGGGTCGTAAAAGAGCTGGATCTAGAACGTCCGGTCGATTGGTTGCCGCCATCACGATGACATTGGTTGTTTGATCAAAACCGTCCATTTCGACGAGGATTTGATTTAATGTCTGTTCTCTTTCATCATGGGAGCCACCGAGACCTGCTCCACGACGACGGCCGACAGCGTCGATTTCGTCAATAAATATGATGCAAGGAGCGCTCTTTTTGGCTCTCTTAAATAAATCACGAACCCTGGAAGCGCCTACACCGACAAACATTTCAACGAATTCAGAACCAGAAATGTTCAAGAAAGGCACATTGGCTTCACCTGCCACGGCTCGAGCCAACAAGGTCTTGCCTGTGCCCGGACTGCCTAACAGTAATACTCCGCGGGGAATTCTTGCCCCCAAATCAGTAAATTTTTTCGGAAATTTCAAAAAATCAACTACCTCCTTCAACTCCTCTTTGGCCTCCTTGGCTCCTGCCACATCTTTGAAGGATACTTTTTCCTTACCCTCTTTAGAAAATTCTCTAGCTTGAGATTGGCCAAACATCATCGCCTTGCTGTTGGCCCCCTGCACTTGCCGCAGCATGAAATAAATAAAAAAAGCGATAATTAGGAAAGGGATCACAAAAGGCAGAACCGTATTTACCCAAAAGTTAACTCCTGATTCATCCTTAACTTCGATTTTGATGTTATTGAGTTTTTCTCCGGTTACTCCGAAATTATTCAACAACTCTGACAAAGGCTGACCGGCTTCTTTTTTTACCACCTCCGTACTATTATCCTTTAAAGTGATTTTCAATTCATTTCCTTCAACAACGATACTTTGCACCTCTTGACTGTTGATTTGGCTGATTAATTTTTCAATGCCGACTGCGTTGCTTTTTTTGCTGCCACTCAGGCTGCTGAAAAGCAAAGAGACCAATAAAAAAACTACAAAAAAGATAAAAATATTTCTGAACAAATTTTTCATTTAATTAAGATTACTGCCGGTATATTACAGGCATTGCATTAGTTATAATCCAATAAATCATACAGGAATTAATACTTTTTTGCAATATTTACAATAACTATATTGTTTAATCATTAAATATTTTTGAAGCTTCTCTGAATAAAATTCACTAAGACGAAATCTAAGATTTTTTCTTTATTTTATAAATCCAACCCATCAGAAATATGACCAACCCGACGGTGATGACCCATAGATAATTTATCAGTTCTGCCTTTTTATCCCTACCTGCAATAGTCCATTGATCATTATTTGATATTTCTCCTGCCACTCCGGTTTTTAAACTTGTCTTTTTCAAATCCTCGCTTCCTCTCGGCAATATTCTAATGCCAGATTTTGTCTTGTTGGCAATGCCCGTAACAGCCACCTGCTCTCCTACTATATAATCTGCCTTGTTGATTCCGGTGGCAGTCTTAATATATACTTCCGCCTCATCAGTGCCATCGTCAAGATACATGGTCGAACCAGTCTTTTTAGTTATTTCACCATCGATGGTTATTAGTTGGCCCAAATATTCTTCCGTCAATTTATCACAGCTGATGTTGATCGGTAACGGCAATTTTTCTTTTCCCAAAACCTTGATATCAGCTTCCGCGCTGGTTTTTATCCTTAATTCACCATTGCTCTCGCTGACCTCACCTGCCACCTCAACCAAATCTCCGATTTTCAATTTGGGAAAGGCTTTGCGGTAGTTATAAATTTGAAAGCTTTTTTGCTTGTCACTGAGATAAAAAATCTGCGTTCCCAGAATTCCAGGTGTTACGATGACTACTCCCCTGACCTGCACTTTCTCACCGACATTGTTTTGGGACAATGAATCAATGGAGGTGGAGACTGCCCCAGAAATTTTTACTCCTTTTACAGCCTTGCTGCTGCTGACGGATTTTTTGGCTACCGAATTTTTTGTAGCAGTTGTCAGAATAACTTCTGAATTCGTTTTGCCTGGCGTGACTATTTTGGTCCAGATAAATTGCCCATCTTTTTGTCGTGCATAAGCGAAAGCTTCTTTAGCTTTTTCATATTTCACCAAATCTGCTAAGACATCGTTAGGATTGAACAGTCTGACTTCTTCAAGCGTATTATTGAGAACCAATCCGCTTTCAGCTTGTTCTAAAATATAATAACTGCCCGCTTTTATCTGAGTCGATTCGGCGAAACGATACCCCTTGCTTTCCCCTTCTTTATCATCCAAGGACCATCCCAACAAATCAACCATCTCTTTCCCTCGATTATACAACTCAATCCATTCTTGATCCGCATCTTCACCCAAAGAATTAGGCATAATCTCATTAATCAAAATATCCCCGGAAACAATTTTTTCAATTTTCAATGCAGATTTCTCTACTTGAACATAAAATATTTTTTCCAGACTGATTTTTTCCTTACCGTCATCAACAGTCAGCTTGATCGTTTGTTTGCCACTTTTAAGATAAACGTGCGAAGGGCTTGGCGAGCTACTGGTTGCGCCATCTCCAAAATTCCAATAGAAAAATAAGCGATCATCATCCTCATCGGTCGTATCAGAGCTGTCAAACAGGACTGGCTGGCCGACCAAGACCGGCTCTTTAAAATCCATTACTATCAGCGGCGGATGATTTCCTGACTTAAGAATATTCTGCCGCCCAGGTGTTGGCATTTCAGTCCAATGCCAAGTGCCATCACTGCCTCGAGCGTAACTGCAACCTTCTTTAACCTGTTCATATTTAATTGAATGCAAGGGTAGGGTTTTTTGCGGCTGGAACAAGCTGATTTCACTGCCGGTATTGTTCAAAGTCAACTTACTGTCTTTTCTCCAAACCACAAGATAACCGTTCGCTTTCAATCTATAGATATCGGTCGTACTTGCTTGAGCTCCGAACTCATAGTCTTTGCCAGATACTTGAAGCTTCCAACCAAGCAAATTTACCTCCTGCTCGCTTTTATTATATATTTCGATGAATTCACCGACCAGATCATCGCCGACAGGATTAGGTAAGATTTCTGAAATAATTATCCCTTCATTAAAGTCGTAAGCTGTGCCGGTGGTCGAAGGCTGACTATTTGCAGTGGTGGAAGACGAATTATTGGAATTATTATTTGCTTCAGATGTTTCGGTTAAATTTTGGTCAATAACTTCTGGGGTGGTTGTTGCTGTTGTCTGTTCGCTTTCTTCCTCCGCTACCGGGACAATGATGCTGTTTTCAGCTCGAGGCGTTCCGCCAGCCACCAAACTATTCTGCCAAACGTCTTGGGCGTTTCGCTCCATAGTGAAATGATTTTCTTTTTCTCCCGCTAACCAACCGTTCCCGCCATTAAGAACATCAATCGAGTTATTATTCTCGTCTCGCAATTCCAAGTCTTCTCCGCTATCCTCCAACGCTCCGACATAAATTGCGTCTGCAGTCACCTCGGGTAAAGTATCATCATCAGTCCGTTCTAATAAAAAATAACCACCTGCTTCGATTACTGCGGATGGACCTTCGATGGTTATTGAAGGTGTTCCGTCTAGAGCTTTCAAACTCCAACCGGTTAAATCAATATCCTGATCAGAATTGCTTTTTAATTCTATCCATTCATCACTCGTACTGCTTGCAGTTCCCATCCAGGCGATTTCATTTATCATTACACCGGGTTGCTCTGATGAATAAATAGGTTTAAGCGCACAAAAAAATTCTGCCACAAACAGCAGAATCAAAAGCAAAGCGACCAATTTATTTTTTTCAAACCGAAACGCATGCTTAAACATCCTCCTTTGTTTAATCATATTTTTTAGTTAAATTAATTACCTTAATTTTAACTAATTTTAAAAAAAATAAAAAGAGATAAAAAAAGCGATCACGCATGATCGCTATCTGTAATAATGCAAAGTTCTGATCACTATTTCCTCGTGACTTGAAAGAGCATTGATTGGATCCGGTAAAGGTTCTTCCAGCGGCCGTGAATATTGACGATGCTCACGACACATAAGCTCAAGAGGATTCTCTTTCATATCTGTGGAATTTATTTTCTTTCCACATCCTTTTTTGGGGCAGAAACCGTATGTTCCTATACGAATACGAAACAGTGCTGCATTTATAACCGTGTTTATTTTTCTTTCCATTTCCGATCTTTCGCATGGATGAAAAGAATTTATAAACTTAATTTTGAACGCCCTAATCATTAATATAAGGGCAATCTTTTCTGCTGGTGTCATTTTTCACTCCTATTAAAAGATCAGTTTCTATATTGAATCAGTAATTTAGCATTATATATAATAATTTTCAAGCTACGCTTTTTAAACCTTCATCAGGGCATTTTCCATCTGTCATCTACACAATAATATAAAAGCACTGACTTGGTCAGTGCTTTTATATTATTGTGCCGAGGACAGGACTTGAAGGGAATAAATCCCTCACCGTCAGTAATTCACCTTTTATAATTTAAACTAATAAATTCCTGTTTAAAAATATTCTCTACTACACCTGCCTCAGGGCAGGTTACGCATGTCCACAATACAAATAAAATATCCCGCAGGAGTGCGGGATATTTTATTTGTGCCGAGGACAGGACTTGAACCTGCATACCTTGCGGTACTTGCTCCTAAGGCAAGCGTGTCTACCAGTTTCACCACCTCGGCTGATCATGCAAACATTACAACACTTGAACACTTGAACATAAAAATGCTTAAGTGCTTTATTGTTGAAGTGTTCACGTGCTTTATATTTTTAACTAATTTGTCCACATTTGTCAAATTATGCTATCATAAATATATCTTTTAAAAAAAATCAAACAAGAATTTTATGATTAAAAAAAAATCGACTAAAACTGCTATATCCATGGAAGCAGATGAAGTCTCTTCTACTGACAGAAAGATCGCTGCGCTCTCTTATGTCTTCATCTTATTCCTTATTCCTTTACTCGGCAGACAAAATTCAAAATTCGTTCAATTCCATGCCAAACAAGGCTTGGTTTTATTTGCTATAGAGGTCGTTACTTGGCCCTTTTCTATGATTCCTTTTATCGGTCAGCTATTCATTACTCTACCCTTAATCATTATTTCTGTATTAGGAATAGTAAAAACTCTAGGCGGAGAAACTTGGGAAATTCCTTACATCCATAACTGGAGCAAAAAAGTGACTATAAAATAATTTTTAAAAATAATAATAAAATTTCCAAACTTTATGTCAAAATTTATAAAATTTTTTGATGAACTGACAATCAAAGACGTCCCGATGGTAGGAGGAAAAAACGCCTCTCTTGGCGAAATGTATCGCAAGCTCAAAAGCAAAGGAGTTTTGGTGCCCAACGGTTTTGCCACCACTTCGGAGGCATATAATTATTTCATGGAACAAAGCGGTTTGAAAGAAAAAATTCGGGAAATCCTTAAGGGCTTAGACACCCACAATGTTGTCGATCTTGGCAAACGTGGAGCCAAGGTCCGTGAAACGATTTTAAAAATCGAATTGCCGGCAGATTTTAAAAAAGAAATCCTTACTGCCTACAACAAACTTTCCAAAGAATCAAAAACTGCCAACCTCGATGTGGCCGTTCGTTCATCTGCCACCGCAGAAGATCTGCCGGATGCGTCTTTTGCCGGACAACAGGAAACTTTTTTGAATATTCGCGGTGAGAAACAATTGATGGACGCGGTTAGAAGGTGCATCGCCTCTCTTTTTACCAACCGTGCTATCTCCTATCGTGTTGATAAAGGCTTTGATCATTTTAAGATTGCCTTGTCTGTAGGTGTGCAAAAAATGATTCGTTCCGATCTTGCTGCCTCCGGCGTGATGTTTACCATTGATACTGAATCTGGTTTTGCCAACACCGTCCTGATTAATTCTATTTATGGACTTGGAGAAAATATCGTGCAAGGAAAAGTTACCCCGGATGAATTCTATGTATTCAAACCAACCAAGAAAATTATTTCCCGCTCCTTGAGCCAGAAAAAAATTAAAATGGTCTATAGCACTAGCACCACGAACCCGGTCAAGGATGTGCCGGTTGCTGCTGCCGATCAGATGAAACAATCAATCACTGATGATCAGGTAATCCAGCTGGCAAAATGGGCAATGATCATTGAAAAACATTATGGCCATCCGATGGATATCGAATGGGCCTTGGACGGTCGTGAGAAACAGCTTTATATCGTTCAAGCCAGACCGGAGACTATCCATAGCGTCCGCAATTATAATATCATTGAAGAATATAAATTGGATAAAAAGGGCAAAGTTTTGGTAACCGGTCACAGCGTAGGCAACCGCATCGGTGCTGGTGAAACTAATCGTATTATGGAAGTAAAAGATATCGCCAAATTTAAGAAGGGCCAAGTACTGGTTACTACCATGACCGATCCGGACTGGGAACCGATCATGAAAATCGCCTCCGCCATAGTTACGGATTCAGGTGGGCGCACTTGTCATGCCGCCATCATTTCTCGCGAACTCGGCATTCCTTGCGTTGTCGGCACCGGAAATGGCAGCTCGACATTAAAATCAGGAAAGAAAGTTACCGTAGATTGCGCCGAAGGTGATGAGGGCTATGTTTTCGAAGGTGTGTTGCCTTTCAAGATAAATAAAACTGACATCAACAACATGAAGCGGCCAAAAACCAAAGTCATGATGAATATCGGTTCGCCGGACATTGCTTTCGCCACCTCGTTCATACCTAATGACGGTGTCGGCCTAGCTCGAGAAGAATTCATTATCAACAATACCATCAAAATTCATCCTTTGGCGTTATTGAATTATGAAAAAATTACCGACAAAAAAGTAAAGAAACAGATTGATGAAATTACCGCAGGCTACAAAGACAAGAAGCAATTCTTTATTGACAAGCTTGCCGAAGGCGTTGCCACTATCGCTGCCGCCTACCATCCGAAAGATGTAATCATTCGTTTGTCTGATTTCAAATCCAATGAATACGCCAATTTAATCGGTGGCACTCCCTATGAACCGGTTGAAGCAAACCCGATGATCGGCTGGCGCGGTGCCTCCCGCTATTATGATCCAAAATATGAACCGGCCTTTGCCTTGGAATGCAAAGCCTTGGCTAAAGTGCGAAATGAAATGGGGTTAACCAATTTAAAAGTGATGGTTCCATTCTGTCGCACTGTAGTAGAAGGTAAAAAGGTTTTAGAAATCATGGCAAAACACGGCTTACCGCAAGGAAAGAACGGCCTGGAAGTTTACGTCATGGCTGAAATCCCAACCAACATAATACTGGCAGAAGAATTTGCCAAAGTTTTTGACGGTTTCTCTATCGGCTCGAATGACTTAACTCAACTTTGTCTAGGCATTGATCGTGATTCCGGCATACTCAACATCGCCGGTGCTGCCAATGAAAAAAGCGAATCAGTCAAAGATCTCATCCGCTACCTGATTGCAGTCGGTAAGAAAACCAAAACCAAAGTTGGCATCTGCGGACAGGCCCCCTCTGATTTTCCAGACTTCGCAGAATTCTTAGTCGAGCTTGGCATCGATTCCATCTCCTTAAATCCTGATACTGTTATTAAAACAACGCTGGCAATTACGGAAAAGGAAAATAAGTTGAGTAAGAAAAAATAAAACCCAGTCCTACTTTACATAAAAAAATAAGAGCAGAAATATTCTGCTCTTATTTTTATACTTTTTGACTCATAATAACATCCACGGTGTCATTCTCATCGAAGACGGTTGACGACAGCTTCTTTTTTAACCGTCATCCCCGCGTAGGCGGAGATCCAGGGTCAAACTTCATAAAACAAGTAACCATTTAAAACAAAAGTCATGCACACCTCCATCCGTCATCCCCGCGAAGGCAGGGATCCAGAATTAAACTTAATAGAACAATTGTACTTAACGGTTTAATACATCAGTTGCACGACAAACCCTTAATCCCGGCTCAAAGGCCGGGACGACACTTCTTCTCCTATAATTCATTTACCTTTTCTACTATGCCACTCTTCTGTCATCCCCGCGAAGGCGGGGATCCAGGGTCAAAGTACACAAAATACTATTTCTTTATTCAACAATCAGTTCGCACCAACCCTGGATCCCAACATTCATTGGGATGACAATTATTTGTGTTTCATTCCTTTGTGGGTAAGGAATTCCAAAATTCTGACAAGTTATTTCTAGAATGATTGTTCGTTATTTTTAACCTTTCTCCCGCTGGATCCCCGCATACGCGAGGATGACACAATTATTTTTTGTTGTTATTCCGGATGGACCCAGGGGCTTGATCTTTGGGAAGTCTGGATCCTTATTTTGTGTCATTCCTGCGAAAGCAGCCTGCCTGCCGGTAGGCAGGGGATCCAGAAATTTTGACAAGTTATTTCTAGAATAATTGCTTGTTATTTTTAAACCTTCCTCCCACTGGATTCCCGCATGCGCGAGGATGACACAATTATTTTTTGTTGTTATTCCGGTGAACCCAGGGGCTTGATCTTTGGGAAGTCTGGATCCTTATTTTGTGTCATTCCTGCGAAGGCAGGAATCCAGAAATTCTGACAAGTTGTTTCTAGAATTATTTTTAGTTATTTTTAAACCTTTCTCCCACTGGATCCCCGCATACGCGAGGATGACACAAATTTTATTGATGCCACTTTCCTTCCAAGATTAATATTATTTTAAATTAGCCATTATTTATACTTCCCACCAAACAATCATTGACATTAACAAAAAAATGTGCTATATTATACTTGTCTTTTATGGATTGCTTTTTGTACAAAATATATCTCCCTTAGGGAGAAAGGAGAAAAAAGATGAAGATTATTGCAAATATTGTCCTGTTCGGAATTTACCTCGGGATAGTTTTCCCTCCCCAGCTCAAAGAATTCATCATGAATGAACCTGATCTACCTTTCATAATCGGGTTGATAGTGGTTGGGGTAATCGTAGCTTTCTGCTCCCCCTTCATTATCCAAAGACAGTGGCCAACGACGTATGTTTTCTGGCTCATCCTGTCGGTGGTGAATATCGCTGTCATCATCTTGATGGCAATTTCTCCCTTCTGGGACTTTTCCAACAGAACATACACAGTATTGACTGTTGGTGTCGTGTTCTGTTGCACGATTGTTCTTGTTATGGAGAGGCAGAATATTCTGCGACATCATTCTCGCTGTTGAGAGGGTCGCAGACTAAACTGCAAACATCTTGTCCCGCCAGGCCAGCTGGCTCTTCAGAAGTATCAATACCTCCTTCACATGCAGCAGGGCATAGGGCCTAATCGCTGCGCCCCGGACTTCAAACACCCGGGGTTTACTTTTTTATTGACTATTTCATATATACAGAGGAAAATATAACTATGCTCAACTTCCTTCATACTTTCAATCCCCAACCGATCCTCTTTTCGTTTGGTCCGATCAATATTTATTGGTATGGACTCTTTATGGTACTAGGCATTATTGCCGCTTTGGCCATAACCATAAAAATAGCCGCTGCATATCAGATAAAAAAAGATACTATTTTTGATTTGGCCTTCTGGTTGATTCTTTTCGGGCTTTTCGGCGCCAGAGTATATGACGTTTTTCTGGAATATCAATATTACATCAATCACCCCTCGGATGTTTTTAAAATCTGGCAAGGAGGGTTGGCCATCCATGGGGCGATACTTGCAGGGATAATCACGCTTTGGATTTTTACCAAGAAACAAAAATTAAATTTCTGGCTGCTGACCTCAATCATCACGCCGGGTTTGGCCCTTGGTCAAGCCATCGGTCGCTGGGGCAATTATTTCAATCAAGAGCTTTTCGGCTTACCGACCTCACTCCCCTGGGGCATCCCGATTGCTATTTATAATCGGCGGGCTGATCTAATCACCGCACAATATTTTCATCCGACTTTTTTATACGAATCGCTTGGCAGTCTTTTGATATTCATCATCTTGATATTCATTCATCGCCTGATAATAAAAAAATGTAATCAAAAACCGATTTCACTACTGTTTACGTGTTCACGTGCTTATATGCTTACTGTTTTCTTTTATGCCTTCGGCTATTCGGTTCTGAGGTTTTCACTGGAATTCATCCGCATCGATTTCGCTCCCACTATCTTCGGTTGGCGCTGGCCGCAACTCATAAGCCTGATTATCAGCCTTATTTCCCTATTCGTCATAATTTACGTTTTTTCGGCAATTGCAAAAGACAAGAGGCAAAGGCCTTGAAAAATAAAACAATCTGTGTTATTGTAATAAAAGTCTCTCACACTTAACTCGTTTTATAATTAAAATCTAAGTAATAAGAAAAACTATGCCAAATCGCAAATCGGCTAAAAAGGAATTGCGCAAGAGCGTTACCCGCACCGCCTACAACAAAAAAGTCAAAGACAATGTTAAGGGCTTGGTTAAAAAAAGTATCAAAGCTATCACTGCCAAAGAAGAGCAGGCCACTGAAATGGTCCGAAAAACTCTAAAAGCAATCGACAAGGCTGCAAAAAAAGGTATTCTAAAAAAGAACACCAGAAACAGAAAGAAGTCCCGTTTAGCCAAAAAATTAAACAAAATGAACAAGGCTTAAGATAAGAAAAATAAAAACCGCCTCCTAATCGAGGCGGTTTTTATTTTCAAAAAATTATAATTTTACTATCAACATATTGAGCGCAAGCAGAACATCCGTTTTCCCTGTTTTCATTTCATAGTCCATTTTTACCAGACGATCAAAGATAGATTTTAGATTTGTTAAATTAAAATTCCTGACTTGAGTGACAGCTTTTTGCACGACAAAAGGATGTAATTTCAAAGTACTGGCAATGTTGCGGGCATTGCTGCCACTATCCAAAGCCTGCCGTACTTGCAACAAGATTTTAAATTGACGCAAGATCATATTCAATAGATAATCGCCGGTACTGCCTGCTTCAATCTGCTCTTGAAATAATTTAACCACTAAATTTTTATTACGGTTACTGATTGCATCGGTTAGGGCGAATATGTTTTCGTCGATACTGCCGCTTACCAATTCTCGAACATCTGATGTCTCAATCTTGTTCACCCTTGCCTCGCCGGATAAATGCAGCTGTTGTCCTGCCTTATAATTCACCAATTTATCAAGATCATTGTTCAGGGCCCATAAATCATTTCCGACCAAAGAGACCAAAGTATTGGCCGCTTCATGACTGATCTGTGCTTTCCTCATTTCAACTTCCTTTTTCAGCCAATTCAACAACTCCAGATTAGACAAGGGTTTGAATTCCTGAGCATATTTACTCTGGGCTAAAAATTTAAACAATACGCCCCGCCCCTTGGTCAAACCTTTGCTAGCGCTACCAATTTCATCCCAAACAATGATTATATTGTCGTCAGTCTTTTCATTTTTCGAGGTCAAATAAGTATAAAATTGCGAAAAGATCTCGTCATCCTTTCTGGCAAAAAGATTCTCGATGACCACCATGCGCTTTTTGCTTAAAAGAGAGACTGAGCCGATCGCCTGGTTCAATTTATCCAGGTTCACTTTTTCCCCTTCCAAGACAGCCAAACTGGTCCCTTGGGGGTCGATTTCTCGTAAAAATTTATCTTTGAGCTCTTTTAACTTTTGCCGGCTTCTGAAGGTGTCTTCGCCGTATAGGAATATTATCATATTGATATTTTTTTATTCTTTGCTAGAATATGGGTATAATCACTAACGTAAAAAATTTAGCATTAAATTATGCAAAAATCTAGATGTCCGATTTGCAACAGCGATGTCATTGTCGATGACGAATCAATAAGGGGCGATATGGTCAACTGCTCCAATTGTGGAAGCGATTTGGAAATTACCGTCCTCCACCCCTTACTTTTGACCAAGATTGAAGACGAACTAGCCAACTAATAATTACAAGACCGAAACAAACTTTTGCTTTTTAAAAGTAGAGTTTGTTTTTATTTTAAGAACTTCAACAATTTCACTCCGTGACAATTCACTGACTATTTTATCTTTTTGGCTTCGCTTTTGAAAAGATTTCCTCGCTCTTTGTAGTTCTTGAACATACCAAAACTGGCACAGCCGGTTGAAAGCAAGATCACGTCTCCGGCAACCGCCTGTTTTTTTGCCTCTGTAACCGCAACAGTAATATTATCAGCTAAAAATATTTTATTTTCCGAATAACCGGCGCGTATCAATTCATCGCCTAGGCGTAATGTGGCCGCACCTGCAAGCAGAACTACATACTTTACCCGTCGTTTGATTTCTTTAGCAAAATTCTTAAAATTCGCTCCTTTATCTGCACCCCCTGCTAATAATATTATTGGGGAAGAAAATGCCTTCAGGGCAATGATCGCCGCCTCCGGGGTGGTGGCGAAAGAGTCATCAAAAAATTTTACGCCCTGTACTTGATTAACCAGCTCAATCCGATGCTCAAGCCCGGGAAATTTGGCCACTGCTTTTGCAATCACCTTCTCTTTGACACCGATAAACTTTGCCACCTCGTTAGCGGCGGCAATATTTGCTTTGTTATGATCACCAGGCAATTTAGAGGGTAGATCCAGTTTATCATAATAAACTACCTTGCTTTTCGGTTTTTCTTTTTTTATCCTTGGCTTTAAGCTTTGGTGGAAAACTGCCAAATCACTTTTCTTTTGAAAACGGAAAATATTGCTCTTTGCCAACCAATACGCAGCAAGAGTTTTATGAAAGTTAGGATTGTTCGGATCGGCCGGTGCCAGATGTTCCTTATAAAAATTTACGACAACTGCTATCCTGGGACTGATCATTACGTCTTCAAGATGAAAGCTGGACAGCTCAAGAACCACCCAATCGGTTGCCTTGAGCTTGGCCATGAAGTCAAATGGCGCAACGCCGATATTACCTCCCAGCCAAACTTTCTTCTTCGCTTCTTTCAGAATGGCATAAATCAAGGACGATGTCGTACCCTTTCCCTTGGTGCCGGTAACACCGATAATATTCTTTGTCGGTACGATTTCTAAAAAAAACTTAATCGGACTGGAAACTTCGATTGTTTTATTTAATTTTTTTGCTTCTTTTATTTTCGGACAGCTCAGGATCCAGCCAGGCGAACGGAAAAGAATGTCAAACTTATACAATTGTTCTTTGTAGCCGCCTTCCAGCTGCCATTTCAAATCAATAAAACGTTGCTTACCGGCGAGCTTATTAATTTCTTCGAATCTAGCTCCCAACAGTTCCGGCGAACGAAAATCACAAATAGTTATTTCACAATTGATTTTTTGTAGAAATAAATATTTCAGTAACGCCTGGTTCTCGATCCCCAAACCTAACAAAGCGATTTTTTTATCGGCTAAACGCTTAATTTTATTTTTCATAATTCGTAATTGATAATTGATAATTGAATTTACTCCATCTCTCCCCAGCTGTCACCGACTTTTACATCGACTACCACCGGCACTTTTAATTTGATTGGGCTTTCCATTATCTGTTTTATGACTTCGGAAATCTGCTCAACCAATTCTTCTTTTACCTCAAATACTAATTCATCATGAACTTGTAAAATCATTCTGGCGTCTTCACGCTTGAAATTTGCATCAAGATATTTTTGCACCTCGATCATCGCAACTTTGATCATATCGGCTGCCGTGCCTTGCAAGGGAGTATTGATGGCCATGCGCTCTGCTCCTTTTTTAACTTGGATAACGGAAGAGTTTATTTCCGGCAAATATCTTCTGCGGCTGAATAGTGTCTCGATATAACCGCTCTCCTTGGTTTCTTCAATCGTCCTGATCATGAATTCCTTGATTCCGGTGTAGACAGAAAAATAATTATCAATGAATTCCTTGGCTCGCATATAGGAAATATCCGCGGCTTGAGACAAGCCGTGCGGACCCTGACCGTATAGGATGCCAAAATTAGTGGCCTTGGCCTCACTTCTCATTTTTTTTGTCACTTCCTCCAGTGGAATTTCGTTGATTGCCGCTGCGGTAGCGGTATGAATATCTACTCCATGCTTAAAAGCTTCAATCATTTTTTTGTCACCGGACATATGGGCGGCCAATCTCAGCTCGATCTGAGAATAATCAAAACCGACCATTTTAAAACCTGGTTCCACCACAAATGATTTTCTCACTTCTTTACCCCATTCGCCACGGATCGGGATGTTTTGCAGGTTAGGGTCGGAGGATGAAAGCCTTCCCGTGGCAGTGATCGTCTGATTAAAGCAGCTATGCAGGCGCTTTGTCTTCTGGTTTACCAACAAAGGCAAGGTATCGACATAAGTAGTGACCAACTTATTCAATTCCCGATATTCCTGAATAAACTTAATAATCGGATGCAGATCTTTCAATTTTTCTAACTCGTCCGCCGCGGTTGAAAAGCCGGTTTTGGTTTTACCGATTCCGACTGAAGCGATTTCAAGTTTTTCATAAAGAATTTCTCGTAATTGCTGGGTAGAATTGATGTTGAATTTTTCACCTGCTTCATCATAGATATTCTCTTCCAAGGCTTTGATTTTTTTGTGCAACTTCTTACTTAAACTGTTTAAAAAATTGCTATCGATCTTGACGCCATTGCGCTCTATCCTCGCCAACACCGCGATCAGGGGCAGCTCGATTTCATGATAAAGCTTTTCCAATTTTTCTTTCTTGATCATTGGCGTCAATTTTCTGACTAACCGTAAGGTGAAATCAGCATCCTCGCAAGAATAAAGAGCCAGCTTCTCGTTTTCTATCTGATCAAAGGTGATCCTTTCTTTCCCCTTGCCCAATAATTCGTCTTTGCTGATCTTTTCAAAACCCAGCTCGGTAAAAGTCAAGGCATCCAAGTTGTGCTGCCTGGTGCCTGGGTTCAAAAGATATGAAGCAAGCATGGTATCAAAGCTGCCTCGCATCTCGATGCCTTGTTCAAAGAGTACGGCAATATCAAACTTCATGTTATGTCCGTATTTTTCAATATTATCATCTTCCAAAATCGGCTTAAGCTTTTCTAGCCATTCATTTTGCGGCTGGTTTTTTACCTCTTCTTTTTTCAAATCGAACAAGCCAGGCTGGCTCTGAACATTTTCCGTTTTTTTGAAATTAATATAATAAGCTTCTCCCTCTTTCCAAGAAAAACTGATGCCTAGCAATTCCGTGGTGATCGGATCGAGTGAGCTGGTTTCGGTGTCGACAACAAAACTTTTTTGCACGCTTAATTTTTGCAAGAAATTTGCAAAATTTTTGTCGTTATCAATGGTAATGTATTTAAAAAGATTTCGGTTCCGTTCGAATTTATCTATCGTTTCACCTGCTTGATTTTTATTTTGCACAGTCTGGTATTTCAACCCGAGCTCCTGCACTCTTGGCAAAAGAGATTTGAACTCCAACTCGCTCAGGAGCTTCACTACCCCCGCCTGGTCATATTCGCCGAAAGCTGATTCTGCCAAATCAAAATCAATATCGGCAGCCAGATTGATGGTAGCCAAACGCTTTGACATAAAAGCGTCTTCTTGGTGCTTCTGTAAAAGCTCTTTTACCTTGTCCCTGATATCTGCAGAATCAAGCTGAGCGTATAAATTCTCCAGAGTGGAAAATTTCTGTAACAGCTCAGTCGCTGTTTTTTCACCGATGCCGCGAACCCCCGGAATATTGTCAGACGGATCACCACGAAGAGCTTTGTAATCCACGATCTGATTAGGTGCCAAAGCGAAACGCTCAAGTACTTTTTCTTCGTCATAAACCACCGCCTCAGTAATGCCGCGACTCATAGTATAGACTTTAGTAAAATCATCCACTAATTGCAAAGTATCCAAATCTCCAGTCAATATTATTTTTTCCGCCCGGTCTCCAACTTGCTTCACTATCGTGCCGATCAGATCGTCTGCCTCAAAACCGTCTTTCTCATAGATTGGTATATTAAACGCCTGGACCATTTCTTTGACCCGAACAATCTGGTTGTACAATTCTTCCGGCGCCTTGGTTCTGGTTGCTTTGTATTCTTTATACTCTACATGTCTGAAAGTGGTGCCTTTTCTATCCAAGGTCAATACCACATAGTCTGGTTTCATCTCTCGCAAGGCCTTGATCAGAACACTGGCAAAGCCGTAAACAGCGTTAACCATTTCGCCAGCCTTGGTCGATATCGTAGGTGGCAGGGCATGAAAACTACGATGAATCAAAGCATGACCATCGATAATCATCAGTTTTTTCTTTTGTCCGCCAGTTTTCTTTTTTTCTTTATTCATACCCTCATTACATCAAATTTTACCCTATTTTGCAAACCAAAAAATACATTTGCCATGGAAGAAAATAAGGTTTTGAAACCACTGAAATGCTATCTCCCCTTCACCGATTTCAAATCAACCGGTTGACCATAAAAGAGTTCAGTCAATCTTTTGACCTGAGCAGATTTTTTTGTGGTCAAAAAAACTTTCTTACTTTCTCGATCCAGCTTTGTCTCAATTTCTGGATGATTAGATAAATATTGTTTTAGTTTTTTTGCCACAATTTGTCCCTGGGTAACTAATTTTATTTTGAAGGGCAACAACCTCCTGATCTCGGCTTCAATAATAGCATAGTGGGTACAGCCCAAAACCACGGTATCAGTTTGTGGATTTAGTTCAATTGTTTGTCTGATATACTCATTGATTATCGATTCCAACTTCGCTCCTGTTATTTCACCAGTCTCTATCAAGGGAACAAATAAAGGACAAGCTAGCTGTGTCAAACTTACCTCCGGATCAATTTTTATTATTTCTGCTGGATAAGCATTTGATTGTACGGTCATTTCAGTCGCCCACAGGCAGATCTGTTTAGTCTGGCTGAATTTATCTGCTTCTTCAGCTGTGGGGAATATTATGCCCAAAACTTTTTTGCCAGGATATTTTGTCGGCAACAACTCTTGTTGGATTTTTCGCAAGGCGACTGCCGAAGCAGTGTTGCAAGCCAAAACAATCAGATCGGCCCCCTGGCGGAATAATTCCTCCAAGCCCGGGCGTTGTCACCGAGATATATATATGAATATTCCGGAAGTAATTTTTCAACTTCCTTTAGAATTGTTAAGCCGCCAAAGCCAGAATCAAAAAAACCGATCATATTTTATTCTAGTTATTAGTGTATAGATTATATCATTAACTCTCCCAATAAAAAAACTCTATAAAGGTTATAGAGTCGATTTGCATTGGAACTGGAATCCACCATCGAAGAAAAAGGTTGTGGGAACTCTAATTCCCAACTTTTCTTCAAAATATTCGGTGATAAAACATTTTGCATTATCGGACGTACCCCGTGAGCGGCCGATGTGCGTGACCAAGATGATTGCGAGCTTATCTTTGTGCTGGTTCACAAGCTCGATTACCTCATCTGATTCTACCGGGAAAGGTCCATGCGTATCCTTGGGGGACAACCTTTCATCTACTTCATAACAGATGCCGAGATTGGCTGCCATCCTCCCAGCTGTT
>Ga0076210_123_pt1 | contig 20160 bp, 15 predicted proteins | sample RifGroE2_FD_68263 | JGI IMG/M metagenome (GOLD analysis project Ga0076210, IMG submission 68263) | Parcubacteria bacterium GW2011_GWE2_39_37
AAAAGGCTATCAAATTTCCCAGTTTGACCTGCCTTTTGTTTATGATGGCTATTTGGAAGTTGATGGCGAAAAAATCGATATCACCAGAATCCACTTGGAAGAAGATACTGGAAAATTAAATCACCCGGCTGGCAAGGCATATTCCTTGGTTGACTACAATCGCGCCGGTACTCCTTTGATGGAGATGGTGACCGAGCCTGTTATCCATGATGCGCAAACAGCAAAAAAATTCTGTCAGCTTTATCAGCAAGTTCTGCGCTATCTGGATATCAGCAATGCAGATATGGAAAAAGGCGAAATGCGCTGTGAAGCCAATGTCAGCATCCAAGAAAAAGGCAAATGGAAATATGAAGATGGACTGATCAAGCCCGTCGGAGATTATAAACTGAATCCGAAAGTCGAATTAAAAAATATCAACTCCTTTCGAGCAGTAGAAAAAGCTATTGAATACGAAGTGCGCCGCCAGTTCCGCGCCTTAGAAGATGGCGAAAAGCTGGTGCAGGAAACCAGGGGTTGGAATGAAGACAAAGAACAAACTATCAGGCAAAGAGTCAAGGAGACATCTGCCGATTATCGCTACTTTCCCGATCCGGATCTGCCACCGATCAATATCACCGATGAGATGATTGAGAATATAAAAACCCAATTAGTTGAACTGCCGATCCAAAAATCCAAACGATTCCAAAGCGAATACAATCTGAGCCCGAACGATGCAGAAATCCTAGTCAGTGATAGGAACTTGGCAGAATTCACCGAAAACACGATTTCTGAATTGCATGCCTGGGTGCAAACCAATGGCGACAATGATGATAAATCCAAAAACCGGCTAGCTAAGCTCACCAGCAATTGGTTGATCAGCGAGCTCTTCAAACATTTAAAAACTGACAACCTGTCTATCAAGGATATTAAGATCACTCCGGAAAACTTTGCTGAATTGATCGCTATGATTTTTGGCGGCAAAGTCAATTCATCGGCAGCGCAGATAATCCTGGAAGAAATGTATCGAGTCGGCGGTGATCCGTGGAGGAGATCGTAAAAGAACTGATCAATAAATTTCCGGAACAAGTGGAACAATACAAAGCCGGCAAAGAAGCAGTCCTTCAATTCCTTGTCGGACAAGGCATGGCCGCTAGCAAAGGCAAAGCCAACCCGCAAGTTTTAAGCGAGTTGTTTAAGAAAATTATTATAAAATAATGATTGAAAGCATGAACAGATCGATCAAAACAGAAAATCCACAAAACCAATTAACAGAAGTAAAAGATGCTAACCAACAAAAAAAAGAAGCTGTAGAAGAAACCTATATTCTTGATGGTGTTTTTTCTGCAATCAAAGATTCAATTAATTTAGAATCAAATAAGGCGAGCTATGAGTTCATTAAAGCCGGATTTATCAAAAAAATAAGTGTAATATTAAAAAATAACGATTCTGTTGTCAAGGAAAACAAATACATTGAAGAACTAACTTCCAGAGTAAAAGAATACATTGAAAAACAAATTCAACAAGATATAAAAAAATTGGAAAAAAAAGGAGGCAAAGTATGGCCGGAAGAGGAAGAAAAAATAAGAGAAAAATATTTTGAACTATATAAAGATTTAATGCAAAGTATTAGTGTTTTTGTTGTTGAGATGAAGCCAGAAGCCGGAGCAACATTTGAAACATTAACCATCGAAGATAGAATTGCAGTAATCCCTACCAGATTTCAAGAAATCGAACATGCACTGCTGATATTTGATCAAGATCAAACAGAAGAAGTAATAAAAGGCTTGTGCAAAGCCTTGGGCGCAAAAATAGTTGACGGTAGAATAGAAATGCAAAAAGGCGAAGGATTGATAAATAAGTTAGGTAAAGAATTGCTTGAAATCATGAAAGAACTAGGCACAGGAGATGAAAAGCAAAAAGAATATTTAAATAATCAGTTCAATAATTTAAAAATTTTATACCAGAAGAAACGAGAAGAGTTAGAAAAATTATTTGCATCAAAACAACAAAAATAAAAAGAACGGACAATTCAATTGTCCGTTTTATTTTGAAAACCACTTGACGAGCTTTCTTCTGCCGACCAGAAAATGAATCCTGGTTTTTTTTATACTCGTTGTAGTTATTCTATCATCTACTGGATAATGCAGCCTTAACGTTTTAACTATTCCGTTTTGGCCATCTTTTTCCAAAGATGCAAGAACGCTGCAACCTAGCACATTTGTGGAATCGTTTGTCAGGAAGGCGATATATGCCTTTCTTCTTATTATCGCCAGGTCAACCGGTACATCAAAGACTATCTCGATGCAACCGATATGAAAAAGAATCGACTGAATTCGCGATGTGATATCTTTATATAAAGACATAGCCCCTCCTCGAAAGAACAAAAATATAATACTATAAATGTTAATTTTGAAGCTTACTATGAATAATAGATAAGGTCAATCTTGACATTTTTTAATATTAATGATATAATATAATTATATATTAAAGAATAAAATTTATATGAAAAATTTAGCTAAAGTCAGTCCTATATATGATGGATCAGGGAAACCTGATATAGACCCAATAACTGCGAAGAAGGCTGAGGCCTTGATTAATGCCCCTGAAAAAGAAAAAATTAAAAGAGAAGGTAATGTTTTCCATGCCCAAGATTCTTTTGGTGAAAAAAGCCAGGCAGAAAAAATAAAATTAGTCGCCGACAAATACATGGGCTACTGCAAAGACATCGATGTTCTAATTTCTCAAAGAAAAACTGCAGAATACCAAGAACTAGGTAAAAAATTAGTCAGAGAAATTGATTTTTATCTTAATTCTTTAAACCTGGCTGATGACCCGGAAACAAAGAGTTCAATCAATAAACTCAACTCCGTAAAAGAATATATACAAACGACAACCAATATCGGATAAGCAAAATAAAAATCAGCCGTAAAAAATATACGGCTGATTTTTTTATTTTAAGAATTCTTTTATCAATTTCTTGGCTTCTTCCTTGCTGCTTATCCAATTGATCACTCTTCCCTGTTTTTCCCAACGCTTAAACCAAGTCACCTGTCTTTTAGCGAATTGGCGGATGGCAATGTTCAGCTTCTCCACCATCTCATCATAAGGGTATTTATTTTGCAAATATCTGCCGACAAACCGATATTCCAAACCGAAATCTTCCAGCCGCTTCCAACTTACTCCTTCCTTATGAAGTTTTTCCACTTCTTCGATCATTCCCTCGTCCAGACGAGCAAGTAGTCTATTCTTTATCCGCTTATTTAATTCTTCCCTAACAACATCCAGGCCCAGTATCAAAACTTCATATGGACTTTCACCAGTCCTTCCCTCGAACTTACCTTGATGGTTGATTTCAATGTAGCGGATCAATCTCCTTTTGTTCTTGCGGTCGCTGTCTTGGATTTTTTCCGCAAAAGCCGGATTCAAATCTTCTAAAATTTTATACAACTTGTCAGCTTCCAAGGTTTCTAAGTGGTCGCGCAACTCTTGATTAACTTTTATTTTTGAAAGCTGAAAATTATCGACTACCGATTGCAGATACAAACCGCTGCCCCCGACTAGCAAGGGCAGCTTTCCTCTATCCGCTACTTCCTTAATGGCTTTATCTGCAAGTTTCTTATATTGAGCTAGATTAAATTCTTTCTGAGGCTCAACCACATCAATCAAATGGTAGGGAATGATTTGTGAGTTTTGGAAATCAACTTTTGACTTTCGACCCTCGATCGTAGCCGAGGGCGTGCTTTTAACTTTCGACTCAATGACATATTCCTTTAAATCCTTACCCGTTCCGATGTCCATACCACGATAAACCTGACGCGAATCAGCGCTAATAATTTCTCCGTTAAATTCTTTAGCAAGCTGAACCGCCATGCTAGTTTTTCCACTGCCGGTCGGACCGAGTATTACTATTAATTTAGTATTTTTTTTCATTTTTATTATTATATCAATCTCATCAGGTGATTCACGTGATCCTGAAACGAGTTCAGGATGACACAAAAAAAATACGTGTCATTCCTGCGAAGGCAGGAATCCAGAAATGCCACGGACTTTGATTTTAAAACTATTTACTCCAGAACCAATTCCCCATCCAAACCAAAATCATTAGCCTTTACAATTTTTACAACCACAAACTTCCCGACTAGATTTTCTTTTAGGGGGTTATTCACAATTCTAACATACTTGTTCGTCCTAGTACGGCCATAAGAATAGCCCTTGCCGGCAGACTCCACCAATAGTTCGAAAGACAGGCCTAAATCTTTTTTATTATTTTCCAAAGTGGATTTCTTATAAACTTTAGTCAAAGCCAATTCTCGATTTTTCTTCTCCAGCTTGGAAACGTCGTCTTTCATTTTCTGCGCAGCCGTACCGGGCCGTGGGCTGTATTTGCCGATGAATATCATATCGAAATTTGCCTCTTTGGCCAACTTCACTGATCCGGCGAACTGCTTTTTGCTTTCTCCAGGAAAGCCCACAATGCTCAACCGTATATTTGCGATTCATCCTTGCAAGGATTTCATCGTCTCCTGCCTGAACCGGCAGATGGATGTGATGGCAAGCTTTCTCGCATTCCGCCAATGCCTTTATCAATTCATCTGACATGTCCTTGGGATGGCTAGTCGCAAACCGAATCCAAAAATTCCCGGGAATATCATTAACCAATCTTATCAACTCAGCAAAATTTATTTTTTTATTTATTTTTCTGCCATTTCCCTTATTCGTAATTGATAATTCGTAATTGATAATTGACTCATAGCTATTAACATTCTGTGCAATCAATATGATTTCTTTGTAACCCTTCCCAACCAATTCTTTAACCTCATTAATAATATCTTCAGCTGGGCGATAAACTTCCCTGCCCCTAGCATGGGGCACAACGCAATAAGTGCAAAAGTTATCACAACCATTGCCGATCGGCACCAACGCGGAAAAAGTAGAATCATATTTCGGCTTGATCTTTAGATAGCTATCCGGCAACTCTCGCTTATCTGCCTTGTTTAAAAATTCAGCCAACTTAGTCATGTCTTTGGTCAATAGCCACAAATCAACGTAGTCATTCATTCTTCTCTGCACATCGGTTCTGCCCGACAGGCAACCAGTGATCACAATCTTAACTTTAGGATTTTCCTTTTTTATCCGCGGAACAAAGCCGTATATCCTATCTTCTGCCAGCTGGCGCACCCCGCAAGTATTTATTATCACCAAATCAGCCTTATATTTTTCCTCAGTCGTTTCATAACCCAACTCCTCCAAAAAATTAGCCATCCGCTCGGAATCGCTTTTATTCATCTGGCAGCCTATGGTAATGATATGATATGTTTTTTTCATAAATTTTCCCCCTCTCCTTTAGAAGGAGAGGGTTGGGGTGTGGTTTGTTGATTAATGCAAAAAGCATTTAAACCAACAAACTCTTATGTTATTAGCATGAGGTAGGTAGTTTGTCTGTAATCCAGGTCGTACGTATATTAACAAACCCAGCGATTCTTGTACATAGCACATAATTACACAAATTTGCCAAGCTCTTCCAATTTCACAGTCATATTGATATAATATCTTTAAGATTAGCAATACATCAATTATAACAATTGTCGTATAATATACAAAATTTAGTAAATAGATTTTCTCATAAGGCGCTTAAATTTATGCTGTAAATATTATGAAAATAAGCAAATCAAAAAAAGTTGGGATATTCTTAGCATCCGTACACGTTATATTGGTTATACAGACCGTGTTTAATATTGTTAACGCAAAAAAGGATGACTGGCCAATGATGTGGATGCTATTTCCGTTTATAGATTTTCCTTTTTCGCTTATAGGGGTAGTTCTGATTGGTTTTATATCTCAGTTTTTTGACTCAATTAATATTCACGGTATAAATTTATTACCATATCCGTTAAGCGATATTAATAATTTTATTTTACCATTTATTATGTTTGGAATATTTGGAACAATTTGGTATTTTTATTTACCACAAATCATTTCAGTACATATAGCGAACAGAGGCAAACAAATAACCGTAACTGATTTTTTTAAAAAAATTATAACGAAAAAATAAGAAATACCAGAAAAAAATTCAGGTTCGAACTACTACAGAAATAATCTAATTTATAAAGCCCCGCTTTTGCGGGGCTTTTTATGTTAATTGCGATTATTAATTTTGCTCACAACCTCTTCAAAAAATTCTTCCTTACCAATTTCTCTAGTCTCTCTCGATCCCCTATCTCTCACAACCAATTTATCCGACTCCATTTCCTTATCCCCAATAACCAAGATGTATGGAACTTTTTCGTTGACTGCTTTTCTGGTTTTGTTGCCGACTGTTTCATTATTACTATCCACCTCAGCTCTGATTCCTTTTGACTTCAACTCTTCGGCTAAATTTTGGCAATGGCTAATATGCCCTTCGCCAACCGAAATCAATTTTACCTGTACAGGAGAAAGCCAAACCGGAAAAGCTCCAGCGTAGTTTTCAATCAGGATGCCTAAAAATCTTTCCATAGAGCCAAGCAAGGCACGATGGATTACGATCGGAGTTTTTGCCTTGCCGTCCTCGTCTATGTATTCCAACTCGAAGCGCTGCGGCATTTGGTAATCAAGTTGAATTGTTGCAAGCTGCCACTGCCGGCCTATTACATCCTTTACTTTGACATCAATTTTTGGCCCATAAAAAGCGCCGTCGCCTTCATTAATCTGATATGCCAGCTCTGCTTTGCGCAAAGCTTCTTTCAGATTATCTTCCGCTTTATCCCAATCTTCTTTTTCGCCCAAGAAGCTTTCCGGTCGAGTAGACAAATGGATTTCATCGATTTTCAAATCAAAAATTTTATAAATGAACTTTATCTTATCCAGTAATTTGGAAATCTCTTCGAGCAACGAATCACTAGTTGTAAAGATGTGGGTATCGTCCTGGGATATGCTGCGCACTCTGGTCAATCCATGTAAGGTGCCGGATTTTTCATTTCGGTACAAGGTGGTAGTTTCTGCAATTCTCAAAGGCAAGTCTTTGTAGGAACGGATATCTCTTTTAAAGATCAACATGTGAGCAGGACAATTCATCGGCTTCACGCCCAAGACTGCATTGTCTTCCTCATGATGGATGCAAAACATGTCTTCTTTGTAATGACCCCAATGACCGGAAGTTTTCCAAAGTTCGGAATTCAGAATTTGCGGTGTCCTTACCTCTCGATAGCCTTCACCATAGGAATGTTCACGGACGAATTTGATCAATTCATTTAAAACAATCATGCCCTTGGGAAGAAAAAATGGCATTCCCGGAGCGATATCATGCATCATGATCAAGTCTAGCTCTTTCCCCACTCTCCTATGGTCCCTTTTCTCTGCCTCCTCAATCATGGTCAAATATTCTCCCAACTCTTCTCTGGTCAAAAAAGCCAAGCCATAAATTCTGGTCAACATCTTGTTCTTTTCATCTCCGCGCCAATAGGCGCCGGCCAGCTTATTCAATTTAAAACTGCCAGGCACGATTTTATTTGTATTCTCGATATGCGGTCCACGGCAAAGATCGGTAAAATCGCCGACAGTATAATAGCTGACCGTTGTCTCACCTGCTGTTTTTAAATCCTCGATCAATTCTTGCTTATAAATTTCTCCCGATTCTTTTTCCTTGGCAATCGCCTCGTCGATCGGCAATTCAAATTTTTCGAACTTCAGATTCTGCTTGATCAAATGAGCCATTTTTTTCTCGATTTCTTTCAAACTCTCGTCATTGATTTTTGTTTCACCAAAATCAATGTCATAATAGAATCCGTTTTCAATCGAAGGACCGATTAAAGTGAATGGCGGACAGTTTCGAGTTGTTGGTTTTGATTGTTCATATTATTAAGTTATTAAAAATATTATTTAGACGTTTAATTTACTTTAATTTGCAATTTCAAACACTTCTTTCATTATTGTCATCCTCGCGAAGGCGAGGATCCAACTATTCTAAATTTTAATCAGCCCGTCGTTGTTTTTAACTTCGATTATAACTAAATTCTTTATTCCTACAAAATCAACCCTGGATCCCCGCCTACGCGGGGATGACGGAAAAATATCGGAATGACGGAGGAATGCAATAAAAATACATGACAATTCCCTATAGTTTAGAATAGAGAGAAATCACAAAAAAATCTCGTCCCAATAGTCTACAAAAAATTAGACTATCAGGACGAGATTTCTTTCTCGCGGTTCCACCTGATTTCCTCTTCAACTCTCAGGCAAGCCGGAGAAAAAAAGAGGCACTTTTAGATAAGTCTTTAGCTTAGTCCCAGTGGAATACTGCCAAGGCAGCAATATGTTTGGTGAACATATCAATCGCTTCTGACTACTTTTATATTAAAGTATTATCGCAAAAAGGTCAAATATTACCTTAATTCTATATTTATTCGATCCACCAAGCTTGGGACAGTTTTGATAAAAGATGGATTGAACTCTATGGTGAAATTCTCCAGTTCAGGCAGACTTTCAAGATAACTTTGCAATTGTTCTTTAGTCAAACCGACTAGCTTTTCTTTGTCGATAATCGAATCATTCTTGATGACGGCTTGACCGTCAAAGGAAGCATTAACTGATGCAGTGCCGGCCGCCAGATCGTAATTACTTAAATCATAACTGATTTGATCACGATTGGTCTTTAGTAACTGCTGGTTTTCGGTCAATGAAGCGGCTAATTGTTTTTCGGCCAGATTTTTTATCGCATCATCATTGAAGGCTACAACCACCACCTTCGCTTTTAATTTAACATTAAAGCTTTCCTTTTGTTCGCCTGATTTACTATCTACTTCGGTAACTATTGAATTTTCATCTACTTTGTACAGGACTTGGCTATATTTCGTACGTAGTTCGCCATTCTGTTCTTCCGCTTTTTTGATTGATTCTTGTTTCAAATTTGCCACTGCCTTATCAATATCACTTTGTTCGATAAACATCTGGACTTTTTCTTGGAATTTTATCGGCTCTTTACTTTCAGCATAGATCTTGTCTTGCAAACCTGCCCAAAGACCTGGAATGGTAAACTTAGTAGGCGCGACATCAGTTTTCAAGCTTGTATCATCGGCATAGACTTCTGCGTCAACCGTGCCATTGGCCGGTACCGTAACCGTGCTTTTTAATCTGAATAATTTATTATCAGGAGTTAACAATCTAGTAGTCGCTACCAAGGGCTGACTCTTGTTGTAATTGTTATATATTATTACACTGCCAGAAACGCTTTCACCAGTCACTTCTCTACCGGTGGCAGCAAAAGCTTTCGACTGCTCCACTTCTACTTGCTTGACTACTCCGGCAATTGCTCCATCTTTGGTGACGCTTCCGCCTTCTCCATATATATCGGCGATCAGATTATTATTGATAGTTTCTTCTTTTGGCACGATTGTTATTTTTACATTGACGAAGGAAAAATAAAAAATAACCGCCAACAACAAACCGGTTAAGATAATAAAACTGACAGAAATTTTTCGGTAAAGGTTCAAAGGTCGATCTTGCAAAATTTTTTCCTCTTTCTCTTCCTCATCAACCATCTTTTCTTTTTTCCCCAGATTGAAACGGTGTTTCGGAATCTCGATTATTTGATCATTATTAGAAAAATTTTCATTGAAAAAAGATTCCGACTCATCGCTTAATTCTGCTGGCTTAAGGTCAACAATATGTTCGGCCGGTACTTTGGTTTCAGCGTGATCGGTATATACTTTGCGGATCATTATTTTCTTTTTTTTATCAACCGGCTTTTCTTTCTTTACAGTTTTTCCCGATACAGTCTTTTTGGCAGTATTAACCTTTTCATTTGATGTTGATTTTTTTGTTACCTTTGCCATATTAATGTAATTTATTTTAATTTTTGTCAAACTTATTTACACTATACCAATTTTTGTTTTTCTTGTCCACTCTCGCTAGCTCGCTATCGTGAGCATATCCCCGCCTATTTCCTTGATCTTCTTATTCAATTCTATGGAATTTGATACCCGAAAACCGGTTTCAATGATATTTGCCTTACCCTCGATAAAGATCTTAAAAAATACCTTATCATCGCCGACGTTTTCAATTAAACATTGTTTAAGCCCGGTAATGATCGCCTCATCACATCCTTCGGCCAAAATGATCTTTAAGCTTTTATCAACCGGTCTAGCCACTACTTGGGCAACAGGAATTCCGACAGGTTTTTTATTGCTCCAGTTGCCTCTTTTGCCTCCAACCTCCGGCGCCTTCTGAAACGATTCGACCGAAGCGGCAATATTTTCCAAAGCTAACTCTGTTGCTTTGCCGGCAATAAATTTAACCTCTTGGTCTTTGTCTGATAACCTGCCTTGGCACATAATCACCTTTCCATCCTCCCAGACTTCCGGCGCAGCTTTTAACAAGCTGGGGAATACCAAAATTTCGATATTATTGAACTGGTCCTCTACTTTCACGAACAGCATCGAATCATTGGAGCGAGTGATGATTTTTTTGATGCCGGTAATTACTCCTGCGATAGTCAGGTTTGCTTCTCGAGAACATTCATGCAACCGATGCAACGGGATGATTATTTTTTCGATGTGTTTTTTGTATTCATTGAACGGATGCTCTGAAATATACAGTCCAAGCAATTCTTTTTCCCACTTCAACATCTCTTGCTGAGTGGCACTGCCGACTTGATCCAACCGAACTTTTTGTTTATTAAAAATTGCCGGAGAATCTGCAAACAGACTGGTTTGACCGTTGCTTTTTGTTTTGCTCAGCTCCTTGCTGTAATTCAAAATGTTTTCCATGTTGGCTAAGAGCTGTCCTCGATCAGCCCAATTATCCATAGCGCCGGACTTAGCGAGACTTTCCAGTGATTTCTTATTCAGATCTCGATCGGTGATACGCTCAAGTAAATCAGAAATATCTTCGTATGGCCCATTATTTTTTCTATCATTGATCAATACCTCTACGATATGTTCACCCACATTTTTTATAGCCTTCAAACCGAAGCGGATTGTATTTGGCACTTCCGCCTGATCAACTACTTGGTTCAAAGCAGTACCACTGGTAACCACAGTAAAAGAACCAAAAGATTGATTGATGTCGGGTGGCAATACATTGATGCCCATCTTTTTACATTCTTCGATTTCAATCGCTACACGATCGGTGTCCTGTTGATCAGCGGTCAACAAAGCAGCCATGAATTCTGTCGGCCAATTCGCTTTTAGATATGCCGTTTGGTAACCGATCAAGGCGTAGCAGGCTGCATGGCTACGATTAAAACCATAACCGGCGAAAGGTTCGATAAAAGAAAAGATCTTGTCTGCTAACTGACTTGAGATGCCGTTGCGTACACAACCTTCGATAAATTTTTCTTTTTGCTCGGCCAACAATTTAACGATTTTCTTACCCATCGCTTTACGCAAAACATCCGCTTCGGCCATGGTAAAGCCTGCCAAATCACGAGCCATCTGCATAACCTGTTCCTGATAGATGGCAACGCCATAAGTCTTATTCAAAATCGGCTCCAGCTTGGGATGAAGGTAAGGATTTTTTCTGCCGTGCTTGCCGGCGATATAATCTGGGATCCACTCCATCGGACCGGGACGATAGAGGGCTACCATAGCGATGATATCTTCAAACTCGGTCGGCTTCAGTTCCCGCAAATAGCGTTTCATGCCGGAAGACTCAAATTGAAAAACACCGGTAGTTTCACCATCTTGGAAAAGCTTATAACTTTTGGCATCATCCAAAGGAATGTTATCAATATCAACAACCAAACCTCGGGTATTTTTAATTATTTTTATGGCTGACTCAATGATGGTTAAATTTTTCAAACCCAAGAAATCCATTTTCAAAAGACCTAAGTCTTCAACTGGATGAAGTGAATATTGTGAAACGATGTTCTTATCCGAAGAAGAGGCATACTGCACCGGTACATAAGCGGTCAGAGGATCGCGGGTGATCAACACGCCGCAAGCGTGAGTTGAAGAATGGCGAGAAACTCCTTCCAGACGCATAGCATAATCGATTATTTTTTTGCCCTCGTTATCTTTCTGATATATCTCTTTAAATTCACTGACATTCTTTAAGGCATCGCCGATACTTGAAAACTGCGGAATCATCTTGGCTAGCTTGTCACAGAATTCATAAGGCACATCCAACACGCGGCCGACATCACGGATGGCCGCTCTGGCAGCCATGGTTCCAAAAGTGATGATCTGAGCCACATGATCCTTGCCATATTTACTCTCAACATAACGGATCACATCATCACGCCGGACATCGGAAAAATCCGTATCAATATCAGGCATGGAGATACGATCAGGATTCAGGAATCTTTCAAACAATAGTCCGTATTGCAAAGGGTCAAGGTTGGTGATGCCAACCAGATAACAGACCAAAGAACCTGCCGCACTGCCACGACCGGGGCCGACCACAATACCGTTGTCCTTGGCCCAATTAATAAAATCCGCGACGATTAAAAAGTAAGCCGGCCAGCCCATCTTCTCGATGACCGAGATTTCATAATCCATCCGCTCCCTGATTTCCGTGTCCACTTCATCATATTTTTTGCCATAACGCTTTTCCAATCCCCGTTCGCACCAGTCACGCAAGTATTGATTTTCGGTCATGCCGTCCGGCACCGGGAAAATCGGCAATTGCGTTTCGCCAAGTTTGATTTCCAAATCACACATCTCGGCAATTTTTACTGTGTTGGCAATCGCTTCCGGCACGTCCTTAAAAGCTTCGATCATTTCTGCCGCGCTTTTATAATAAAAATCTTTACCATGCATTGCCATACGATCCACGTCGTTCTTTTTATGTTTTGTTTGCAAACACAAAAGCACGTCCTGGACATCGTAATCTTGTTTTTTTAAATAATGAAGATCGTTGGTGGCAACCAACGGGATGTTTAATTCCTTGGATAGTCTGATCAGCTTCTGGTTTATGACTTGCTGTTCTGGCAACTCCAAATGTGATTGTAATTCTAAGTAAAAATTACCTTGACCAAACAATGTGTTATATTCTAAAATTCTTTTCTTGGCCGTATCTTCTTTGTCTGCTAAAAGTAATTGCGGTATCTCTCCCCCAAGGCAGGCGGTGCAGGCAATCAAGCCTTCGGCATGTTTTTGCAAAGTCGGCCAATCAATGCGCGGCTTATAATAATAACCTTCCAAATGAGCAATAGAAACCAGCTTGATTAAATTTTGATATCCGATCTCATTTTTGGCAATCAAAAGCAGGTGATAGTTCAAGGCGTCTTCTTTGCTTAATTTGCTTGTGAGTAAATTTGGTGCGAGATATGTCTCCACCCCAACTATCGGCTTGATGCCTGCTTTTTTACATTTTTGGTAAAATTCAATTACCCCATACATCGAGCCATGGTCAGTGATTGCAACCGAAGTTGCACCATCTTCAACAGCACACTCAATCAACTCGTCCAGCTTGGTTAAGCCGTCGAGCAGACTATAGTGAGTATGGTTGTGGAGATGGACAAATTTGGACACAGTTTATTATTAATCCTCCCCTTAACAAGGGGAGCCCGCCCGCATGACACAGTCGGGCGGAGTGACCGACGGGGCGGGGTACGACTTATTAAATTTTTCAATAAAAAAAGAAGAATAATCCTCCCTTATTTCTTCACATTTTATAACATTTATAACCTTATAGCAAATGGCTTTGTGTATCTTTTTTGCCTTTTTTTGTGTCATTCCCGCGAAAGCGGGAATCCAGAAAAATCCCTAAATTATGCAAATTCAATAACAATATTTTTACTAACAATTACTAGAATTATGACCTGTTATTGTTAATCTTTCCTTCTCTGGATCCCCCCATTCACGAGGATGACACAAGAGAAAAACGACTTGCTATCTAAAAGAAAAAATTCGCTAGTTATACACAATTCATTATTGACAGATATATAGATTTTAGCTATTATTAAACCATTAACAAAAATGCTCTTTTCACATTAGGAAACGCTAATTGGAATTAAAAATTCCCCCTTTAACAAAGGGGGCTAGGGGGATTTTAAATGTAAAACTATAAAAATTACCATAAATTTAATCCTAATTAGCGTTTCCTAAACACACTTCACTTCTTGAGGAAACTATCCTACAACAACAAAGGAGGTTCACCACTCGGAAGCCCGACACTTCATGCACTCACGGGCCTAGTCGCTTCAAAAACCATCTTGCAGCAGAGAGTATTCGACGAACATCGAAAACGGAGTCAGAAATGACATACCAAAGCACAGAGGTGCTTTAAAGGAGAAAAAGTGAAGATCTGCGATGTTTAACTACATAGCCTCAAGAGACAATCCTATTGACAACTGCAGTCTACTTGAGGTGCAGCACCAAAAAAATAGAGCCCACAACGGGGCTCTCGCCTACCTTGTAGGCACCGAAGCACTGTTTCATTTCCTGTCCTTCCATGAATTCCAAACTCTCTTGTATGCAGGAGGAAACTGTTATGAAGACACGCTTCTCAATCATTGTGGCTCTTGCCGCTCTCATGCTGAGTATTACCGCCGTTGCGAACGCGAATCCGACTGGGAATAACGTGAATACTGATCAGGCCGTCTACGGCTCCAACTCCATTACCGGCAATGTCGCCCTGGCCGCCCCCGACATCGGTCAAAACGGTCTGCTGATCTCGGCCTCCAAAGAAGAGAACGGCGCCCTGCTGAAAGCGAACTTCAAGGATACCAATACCGCGGACGGAATCTCCTACGGCATTGTGGCCAACTCGACCCTGAACGGTACCTACGTCGACATTGCCCTCAACGTCTCCGGGCTGAACACCAACACCATTGCCGAGAACGCGACGATCCCGCCGAATATGAACGGCGCCCTGGCGAACAACGATCCCCCGGTGAATACGAGCACGCTGCTCCTCTGCCTGAACGCGACGAACGGTAACCCTGCCGGCATTGCGGCCAACTCCGGCCCGAACAACATCGACCAGAACGGGAATAACAAGGTCAACGTCGAGAACGGGAACGAGCCCAAGAAGAAGGTAAGCCTGGCAGCCAATATCCTGAGCGATAACGGCGCCGGGGCGAACGGAAAACTGCAGGTGGCCAATATCGGCGGCAGCGTATCCGTGAACGGTGGAACAAGCGCGGTGGTGACCGGCTGATCCATCAAGGGAAGATGAAGTGAAGAAAGGGCTGACAGCGGAATTGCGATTCCGACTGTCAGCCCTTTCCCTCTGACACTACAGCACAAGGCTATTTTTTTGTTGCCAAAAGTGTCATCCCAAGTTCTTTTTCCGTTATCCCCGCGAAGGCGGGGATCCAGGGTTGGATAAGAAAATATTTTATCATAAATAGAACAAAATTTTTTAATAAATGGATCCCAGCATCCGCTGAGATGACACAGGAAACAACGAAACCCCTCATCACACTTGTTCTAAAATTGAGTCGGATAAAATCAACAAAAAGAGACGCGATGAATCGCGTCTCTACGGAAATTAATCTAACAATTTAGCAATATAACAATTTAACAATAAAATACTAATTCAAATTCCTTGACCCCTTTTATTAAGACAGGGATTTTATAATTCGTAATTGATAATTCGTAATTGATTACTTCTTCCCCATCCGCTCAATCACCTCATCCAAACCATCGTCACCATAAAATTCAATTATAATTTGTCCACCTTTAGAATTGCGTTTGATTTCCACTTTGGTGCCAAGCAGTTCTCTTAATGCGAATTCAGTGTCTTTGTCCTGATAGTTCATTTTTACCCTCGCCTGCTTAGTGCCTCCCATTTTTCTTGATTCACTGGCCGTGTCGCTGACAGATAAACCGCTGTGAGTGATCTTTCTAAACAAGGCCATTTGCTTAACTTCGTTTTCCAAGCCAAGAATCAATTTGGCGTGCCCCTCGGTCAAGCGCCCGTCAATCAAAGCGAACTGGATCTCTTCCGGCAAAGAAAGTAGGCGCAGGCAATTGCTGATAGAAGAACGGGACTTGCCTAGCCTTTTGGACAAATCTTCTTGGGTCAAGTTAAACTCTTGCACTAATTTATTATAAGAAATAGCTGTTTCAACAGGGTTCAAGTTTTCTCTTTGGATATTTTCAATCAAGGCCACCTCAAGCATTTCCTGCTCTTTGGCCTCGCGCACGATTACCGGTACGGTTTTCAAACCGATAGTTTTTGCCGAACGCAATCTTCTTTCACCGGCGATCAGTTCATATTCACCATCTTTCTTGGTGACGATCAACGGCTGGATGATGCCGTATAATTTTATTGATTCCACCAACTCAGCCAATTGCGGTTCGGAAAAGTTTTTTCTTGGCTGCAGATGGTTTACCTTGATCTGATCCGGTGATAGATTAAGGATTCTACCTTTTTCATCATCAACCACCGTGGAAATAATAGTTTCCCCGGCTGAAGTGATAATCTTGTTAATTTTTTTAGGGATTAACGAATCAAGCCCTCTACCAAGTCCGCTTGCCATATATTATAATTTAATATTAAAAAAGTTTATTCGATTTTTTGAAGTTGATCTCACAGCTTTTTCAACTTTTAAATTTTCAATTTCTAATTTTTAATTTTAAAACAATGAATTAATTTTAAAATATATTAAATTAGATCATTAAAGAATTGAAAATTGTTTGGAAATTTAAAATTGAAAATTTTTTAATTATATTCCTACCTCTCCAAATCAATTACTTCCCTGGCCAACTTTTCGTATGCCCTGCCGCCTTTTGATCTTTTGTCATAATGCAGAATTGATCGACCATAGCTTGGGGACTCGGCCAGGCGAACACTGCGTGGAATCACTGATCGAAAAATTCTGTTCGGGAAATATTTATAAAGCTCTTGCATCACTGATTCGGAAAGACGGTTACGCTTATCAAACATGGTTATAACAGCCCCCATAATTCCTAGTTCAGGCTTCAAATTCGCTTGCACCAGATTAATGGTATTGAGCAATTGGCTCAAGCCCTCCAGCGCGTAATACTCACTCTGGATTGGAATCAAGACTTCATCGGCGGCAACCAAACTATTGATAGTCAAAAGTCCTAGCGAGGGCGGACCGTCAATAATTATATAGTCGTATTCGTCTTTTATTTCTTGAAGTATATTGCTTAGGCGGAATTCTCGTTCATCCATACTTACTAATTCGATGCCCGCCCCAGCCAAAGAAACAGTTGCTGGAGCAACCTTGTAGCCATCCTGAACAGTCCGCTTAATGATATCAAAAATCTGCTTATCTCCTACCAAAGCTTCATAAATTCCATGTTCGAGCTGATGGTGGTCAATGCCAAGCCCGGAAGTTGCGTTAGCTTGAGGGTCTATATCCACTAGTAAAACCTGCTTCCCCTGATGAGCCAGATAAGCGCCTAGATTAACCGCAGTGGTGGTTTTTCCAACTCCTCCTTTTTGATTTACAACTGATATGATTTTGCCCATATTATACAATAACGCGAAAGTTAAAATAAAACTCTAATTCCGTAGATTTTTACGCCTGGTACATCTATTATACCCCAAAGATTCTGCTTTGACAATTTTAAAAATATAGCATATAATTGTTAATAATAGAGACAAGCAATGCTTGGCTCTATATTTAAAATCCGCCGATGTGGTGAAACTGGTAAACACGCACGACTCAAAATCGTGTGCTGCAAGGCTTGTGGGTTCGAGTCCCACCGTTGATGGTGGGGCGAAGAACCCATAAAAAACAAAGGTGCAATTAAATATAAATAAAGAATTTAAACTTGCATTTTATTAAATCACCACCCTTAAATATTCTTCGGCGTGGGGCTTCCCGCCCCGGTGAGAGTCCCACCATCGGCACAAGAAATAACCTCCCCGCTCAAGGGGAGGTTATTTTTTGTGTTGATAGTAGGACAAAAGAACCCATAAAAAACCAAGGTGCAAATAAGACAAAAAATAAAATTACCTTTTTATATATTTAGATAAACAAGCCGTGAAATATTTTTGGCGTGGGGCTACCGCCCCGGTGAGAGTCCCACCATCGGCACAAGAAAAAAACAGGCTCTAAGTGCCTGCAGCTGCAGGCACTTAGAGCCTGTTTTAAAAGACGGTGAAACAATGTCTACCTTTAAAACTTCGGCTCAACTTTTCCGGTTCTTCTGGTTTCAAAAATGTCACCAATAAACACGCTGATCGCCGCGGCGACTGGAATAGAAAGTATCGCGCCTGGAATACCGCCGAGATTAAAGCCGATCAAGAAGGCAACGATGCTGATAATCGGGTTTAAGCCGACTGCCTTTTCCATTATCTTCGGAACAAGGATATTGTTCTCGATCAATTGGACTACATAGAAGAAGGCGGCCACGAATAATGCTAGAATCGGCGATTGGGTAAAGGCCAAAAATATTGCCGGCACTGCACCAAGCAGAGGGCCAACATATGGAACAGCCTCGGTTATACCTGCAATTAAAGCCAGAACCAAAGCATATTTCACTTTAAGAATAAGCAGTCCAGGATAGACCATGATAAATATTATTACACACAAGATCAACTGTCCCCTCAGCCAAAGCCCGATTTTCTTCTGCATTCGATTGATCAACTCCAGAATATATTCCTGATTCTTGGCTGGTGTCAAAATCCAAACCAATCTCTTCATCGAGCTTTCCTGCACCACCATATAAAAAGTAATAAACAGGATCATAATAAAGGAAACCAGACCGCCAAAAATGCCCACCACTGTAGAGAAAACTCCTCCGGCAGCTCCTTCTAAGTTGGTGCTCAGACTACCTAGGTTATCCGATAAACTTTTAAAAAAAGTATTTTTTTCTGAAAATTCTTTAAAGCTTGAAAAAATGCTGGATATTTTTTCCTGGTACTGAGGCAAGTTACTGGACAGATCCCGTACCTCATTGGCGATCGGTGGAGTAATTAAGTATACTGACAGAATCAAAACAGACATCGTGGCTAAATAAAGCAATAAAACGCCAACAGAGCGAGGGATTTTTCTTTTTTGCAACCAATCTACCCATGGGTCAAGAGCACTGGCAAGAACTAAGGAAATGAAAAGAATCATCAATATATCCCTAATCAAGTACATCAGATAGACAGACAAGACGATTGCGATTACCTTGACTACTGTTGTAGTCGAAATGCTTATTTTAATAATTTTATTATGACATATTGGCTAATATTGTAAACACCATACACGTGAACAAAAAACACGTGAACATTTGTTAAGTGTTCACGTGCTCAAGTGTTCTATGTTTAAGTATTCATTTCACTTACATCATCCCCATTCCCCCACCCATACCACCCATGCCGCCGCCATGGCCACCCTGCTCTTCTTTTTCTACGGGCTTATCAGTAATCACTGCCTCAGTAGTCAAAAACATTGCCGCAGCCGAGGCAGCATGCTCCAGTGCCGAACGCACTACTTTGGTCGGATCAACCACACCGTTGGCTTTCAAATCTTCAAACTTATTGGTTGCGGCGTTATAACCCATCTTAGTTTCACCATTTTTGTGGTAGCTAATGATATTGTATAAAACCAAGGAAGGATCCATCCCGGCATTGGCCGCAATCTGCTTGATCGGTTCCAAAATTGCCAAATCAATAATTCTGGCGCCTGGAGTATTGTTTTCTTTTTTCTCCATCATCTCCGCAAAGGAATTGCCTGCTGTCGGCAAGGCCAAACCACCACCTGCTACGATACCTTCCTCAACTGCTGCCTTAGTAGCATTCAGGGCGTCTTCGATCCGATCTTTCTTTTCTTTCATTTCTGTTTCGGTGGCAGCGCCAACTTTAATCACTGCTACGCCACCGGATAATTTAGCTAAGCGTTCTTGGAATTTTTCTTTATCATAATCAGAATCGGTAGCCGCTAACTCACGCTTGATCTGCTCGACACGCTCCTTTATTGTTTTTTCCTCTCCCTTGCCATCAACGATGGTAGTATTTTCTTTGGTCGCAACAACTTTTCTGGCATGGCCTAGATCTTCCAAAGTAGTGTTCTCCAATTTCAAACCAACTTCTTCGGAAATCACTTTGCCACCGGTTAAAATCGCAATGTCTTCAAGCATTGCTGCTCTACGATCACCAAAGCCCGGTGCTTTTACACCCAGAACATTGAAGATACCACGCAATTTATTTACCACGAATGTCGCCATTGCCTCGCCCTCAATATCTTCTGCAATGATAACCAAATCCTTTTTTCCTGTCTGCAAAACTTTTTCCAATAAAGGCAAAATTTCTTGAACAGAGGTAATTTTTTTATCAGTAATCAAAATGTATGGA
>Ga0076210_119_pt1 | contig 13170 bp, 10 predicted proteins | sample RifGroE2_FD_68263 | JGI IMG/M metagenome (GOLD analysis project Ga0076210, IMG submission 68263) | Parcubacteria bacterium GW2011_GWE2_39_37
TCGGGGGATCGGAAGGTGGAGTTGTTGAAAAGGCTTCATATTCCCAAACCACCCGTTTTCCCTCTTTGTAGGTTCCGTTCGAGTCCATCACACCAGTAGAGACCGCTACCCTCTCAAACCCAGCTTTGAATGGGATGGCAAGGGGCAGAAGTGGCTTGGCGAGGAAGTTATTTTCCCAGGCACCCTCCTTTGTCTGGTAGTTGAAAGATACTACTTGGGAATAGTCCCCAGCTGTGGGAGCAAGAAGCATCAGGTAGCCGCCGAAATGCGGCACGACATTGGGGAAAGCAGCAACGGCGACATCCGCATTGTACGACGGTTGGACACTCTTTGCTATGCCACCCAGAGGGATAAAGTTGACAGTCAACTCAGGCACGGACACGCCCGGATATCTGACCTCGATCTGATTGTATCCCGTTTCGGGCTGGACAGTCATAGGATAAGTCGGATTCGGATGTGGCAGAGGAAGTGTACGGTCAATCCGCCCGCTGGACAGATGATTGAAGGTAATAACAGCGTATTTACCGTCAACACCATTCCGTAATTCGAACGCCCCCAGCTTAACTGCCATAGTGAGCTTCTTACTTCCTGTAGAGGTGGGAGGCGTATTCTCCGAGCCGCCACCGCCTCCACAACCTGCGACCACGAACATAACCAGCACGACAAGCACTTGTCTGATTCCGAACCTTCTCATGTTTCTCATCTTTTTCTCCTTTGTCGTTTTTTCCTCAAAAACACCGAGGGTTAGGGTTGAAGTCGAACATCGTTGTATATAAAAGACGAAAGTCTTTATTTTAAAGAGCTTAAGTTCATCTCCTTGAGAAAGCTAGAAATTAATTCTAGCTCAGCTTAAATAGATGAGAAGTATTATAATATTTAAAATAGACTTGTAAATTTTTTTACTAAGTTTTTGGAAGAAATAGCTGATTTTTTTTCAATAATCGCTTGATTATAAACAGCAACCATGTCCTTACTAATGTTTTTCCAATTATAATATGTATTAACTCTATTTTTACCCATTCGTCCGTTTGTTTCAACTAGTTCAGGATTTTTCAATAAATAAGACAACTTCCTTCTAAGATCAACAACATCACGATCCTTAAAAGAAAAACCTACATTTTCTGCTGCTTCTAAGTTTTCCGGAATATCGCTTATCAATACTGCATTTTCATAGGACATCGCTTCGAGCAAAGCTATAGACAAACCTTCCGATTCGGATGGTTGTACAAATAAATATGCATTAGAAAATAATTCATTTAACATCCTGCCTGATTGACTACCAGTAAAAATTATATTTTTATTATTGCCGACCATCTGCTTCAATTCTTGGACATAATCTTCAGTGAAAGAGCCATCTCCCACAATCACTAATTTCTTGTCTGTTTTCAGTTGCTTATAAGCATCAATCAAGTAATGGATGCCTTTATGACGGACTAATCTGGAAACGGTTACGATATAATTACCTTTTTCCAAGCCCCATTTCTTTATTTCTTTGGCTGGAAGTTTTTCCGGCAAGTTGACTCCGTTCGGGATATAAACAGTCTGAGTCTCATATTTTTCGTTGGCATAATCGGTCAACGACCTGGAAACCGTAGTGGTAACATCCGCAAACGTACAAGCCATGAATTCACCAAATTTCAAATATAATCTGGCAAACAAGCCCCACTTCTGGTGGATATAGCATCTAGTATGGAAAGTTGAAATTATTGGCACCTCCGGTCTTAAAATTTTTATCAACCAGATCAATGATGATGGTCCGATGGAATGAAAATGAATCACATCAACATCACGTTTAACCACATCCAAACAAGCTCTGAAAGTATGAGAAATCGCATCCAGATGCTTGGTTCCGATACTTGGCAGGCTGATCAAATTTACTCCCTTGAATTCTTTTAGCTCGGGCGGAGTATAGTTCGGCCTGGTATAAACAAAGACTTCATGTTGCGCATCAGCCAAATGGGTAGCCAAATCCTCAACGTGTTTTTCAACGCCGCCGGATCTTGATGGTATTCCTTTTTGTCCGATGAAGTATATTTTCATATATACATTAATTCTGTAGCAAGAATCTTAAATTTTAATTAATTACTGAATCTGAAAACTTATACTATAGCTCAGCTTTGATGTTTTTCCAGTAACCTTGATGTCAGTTCTTTTTGAAGAAATATTCGGAACATTTATAATTTTTGTAAATCTTCCGTTTTCGTCTGTCATGACATTTGTTTTTTCTCCAGCAAAGTCAATTTCAAGATTTTCATTAAAACCAAATCCCTGACCCCTAACTGAAACCTGCGAATTTGCCGCAGCTGTTGTCTTATCTAAACCTAAGGCCAAAGATTCAAATGGTTTTAAGTCTTCCTCAATAGCTTTATACGAGCTGGTTAAGTTTAAATTTTTATCTAAAACTAAAATTCCCGAAGTATTAAAAACCACTACGGATTCATTCGTACTATTACCTATCGCTCTTAAACCAACTGCCCAGCTGCCAAATGACCCCATGCTTTTTGTCTTTGCGGAAATAATTGATTTTAAATTTTCTTTGTTGAATTTTACAACTTTGTCTCCACTTGAATAATATAAATGTGACTGCCCTGCTTTTCCATCGATATAATAACCCAAAGAAGAACCGTGATCGACTTCTTTAATCACATTGCCGCCATAATTTAATTCTTTCAAAGCGCTATCATCAATAAGATAAATTTTGCCGTCGGTCACTTCATAAAATACTTTTCGGTCATGATTTTCTTTTACATTTAAAGGGGTATTAACGACTACTTTTCTTTCCCTGGTATCGAATATTTCCAACCCCTTGTCTGTAGTGTTGTAAATAAACCTCCCTTCGTCATCAAAAACTAAATTATTCGGATGTCTGGTGTATACTTTATAAGAATCAACAACTTGGAAGTCTTTATTCCAAAGCTTCACTCCATTTGTGCCAATTGTGTATAATCTGCTGCCAACCTTTTTTACTCCCAAAAAATAATCAAAAGAGTTATCTTTAATTTTATTGATTAAAATCGGTTCATACACATTGCTAACGTCGTATTTAAACAGATTGCGTCCATCGACAGCGTAAACAAATAGCCTACCTGATTCTTGGCTGAAGTCCAAATTGTAAAAATCATTTTTCTTAAGATTTTGCGCATTCACAGATTCGATTTTTGCCACACGATCCAACCTGCCACCATTCTGCTTAAAAAGCTCCAAAACACCCATGTTAGTAGTTCCGACTATAACTTGGTTGTTATAAATTATTGCATCTCCGGAAAAATATGGCTTAGTCCTGCTTTTAACACCTGGGGTGAAAACGATAAAGCTTACAGCCAATGACATAATCATTGCCATCAGACCTGCAATTTTAAATCTGTTCAAGTTTTTACTTTTACTCATAGAGATATTTTAGTTGAATAATTAACATTAAAATTTAGCATATTTATCAAAAGTTGTCAATAGCAATTTATTTTGATGATTATAGAAAAAACTTATGAAAAAACTATTAATTATTGTTATTTTAGCTAATTTATTGATTTACAACCTTACTCTTTCCTTTTGCCATCATGTCATATTGGAGATCAGTGGTAATATCTTTAAGATTTAAATCAATATCTTGTCCGCAAAAAACATCTCTTGTTCTAAATTTTGTATCAATTAATAAACTTATAGTTTTACCTAGGTCCTTTTCGGTGGGCATTATCGCAATCTCGAATCTTGCCTTATTTTCTCCTCCTTTTTTATCAATTTTATCAATCGTCCACATTACTTTGCGTTCAGCCTCAAAGTAATGAAGACTGCCAGATAATAAATTCTTAGTATCCAGCCAGACTACATTATCTGGCAAAACTGCGCCCATGGTTGTTCCTGTTAAGTCATTACCAAAATTTTCCACACTCCAGACGACCCAGTAATTAGTTGGGATACCGATTGTAGGTGGCAAGGGTCCGGCACCCAACTGATCCCCTTGAGGACTAAAATAATAACCGACAGAACTTACAGCATAATCTGAAATTACCTTTGAGCTATTTGATTTTTTGTAATATTGGATTTCTTGCCCGTCAGCTTTATAGTTAATTCTTGTTAAAATACTAGTTAGTTGATCAGTGTCGATTTTTTTTCTATTAAACTTCGCGTTGAATGAAAAGCTTCCTTCTGTCCCTGGTGATAAAGACCCGACCCTGACTGAACCATTGCTTTGTTCCAAGTTCTTGCTCATGATTTTAAAATCAACTAAATCAAAATTATCATTAGTGGAATTAAAAATAAATTTTACTTGATCAATCTCTATATTTCCGATATTTTTATAATTCACTTTATATGTTATCTCCTGCGCTGTTTTAATAACTGAATTATCTGTATGAACTTCCAGCTTAAGCGACGGCTCTTTAAGAGCCAATTCTTTACTGATAAAATTCTGCTTCAGTTTCATACCGTTTAATTGCAAATAAACAGATGCGTTAAAATCAAATTTCTCAAGTTTAGTATCTTTAACTAAAAAAGAAAGTGCAACTTTTTTCATTTCTCCACTTTTAATATTTTCCATCTCAAGAATATTGTCTTTAAGAGGACGTTCATCAGCCTTTACTTCCATTTTTTCTCCAAAAACTATTAATACATTTTCAAAATCTCTTTCGCTGGTGTTGATGATTTTTACTTCCGAGTTAAAATCTACATTTTGATAAATAGTTTCAGGCATTAATGCTTCGATTTTTAAAGCAGAGTCCTCTAAATTGAAGATTGACGAATTTAATACTTGAAAATTTTTACCATTTTTTTCGTAATTTAAAGAAAAAGAGATTGATTGACGAGAGCCGATATCCCCCAAAGGCGTTCCATTGATTTTAATTTTTCCGTGGGCATTTTCCGTTAAATTGCCAATTGCCACAACATTGTTTTGCTGATTGTAATCTCTTTTCGGTTCCACACTTTCAATCATAAAATTTTCTGGTAATATAATGGCTATTTTACCGTCATGAATTTCTTCTTTAGATTTATTTCCATAATCAACTATCAAACTAGTCTTTTTACCACTAATAACTCTGTCAGATAAAACTCTCGAGTTTATATATACATCTTCAGTTGGAACAAAAAAATTAAGCTGAAGAACTGCTCCAATCAATACAACAACCAATACAACCAAAAAAATATCTGCCCAAAGATGGAATTTGTTGTTTGAGTAATATTTCTTATGCCGATTTCTAAAGGGTTGGACTATTAAATTCAACTTCCCGATAACTATATTATTCCCTCGGCTTTTTAGTTTTAATTCTTTATTATTCAACTCCATCAATTGATCGCCTTTTTCATCTTTTTCTATGACCATCAAAGCGTTGTCCTTATTAAATTCTTTGTGATTATTTATTTTTTTCATAGATATTAAAATTATATTCTAAAATAGAAAACTATTAACTAAAATTTCAGCTTTTCCGTCAAGATTTATATCTGCTGCATTTACCGAAATACCTTCTTGGCTAGTTTTATCATAAGCGAAGAAGCTTCCTAACAATTTACCTGTGCTATTAAATATTTTAATTTGGGGCCCTCTTCCAGAACCAGGAGCAGTGATAATTTCATTTCTTCCATCGCCATTCAAATCTCCGACAGCTACTGTTATACCGCCACGGTAACCCTTGTCGTAAGCAAAAAAACTATTTAATACTTTCCCGTCTTTATTAAAAACTCTTATTTGCGGTCCACCGCCTTTTCCTGGAGCTGCAACAATTTCTTTTATTCCATCACCATTCAAATCGCCAAGTGCGATTGAAGCGCCACCGCGGAAATTTTTGTCATATGCAAAAAAACCAGGAGTTAATTGCTTGCCGAAATTATTAAAAATCTTAATTTGTGGCCCTCCACCCGTACCAACACTGGTAATGATTTCTTTGCTGCCGTCACCATCAATATCACCTAATGCAAAATTGGTGTCATGCTTGAAGTTTGAACCATAAGGAAAAAAACTGATTTTTTTCTTCCCCTTATTCCATATAGAAATCTGACCTTTACCGTTAGTTAATATTTCCTCGTCTCCATTATCATACAAATCGGTAATTAATATCTTTGTGTTGCCGGGAAAATTATCTTTATATGCAAAAAATCCGTTTCTTGTTTTTTCTCCGTTGCCATTAAAAACTCTGACAAAACCGCCATTAATAAAACTTGTATCTTTAATCTGATTATAAGGCTTTAACAAAAGTATGCCATCATTTGGTGCGAGCTTGATCCAGTTGATTTTCGAGCCATCATTTATTTTTTTATCCTGAATTCCTTTTATTTTTTCAAATTCTTCTTTGGAAAAAATATAAAGCTGATCTTGGCTGGTGGAATTAACTATTGCGGTTCCCATTTCATAATCACGACGCCACAAACCGGGCTTAATTATTTTATTATCTTTATTCAATAAATTATATGAAGGTGATTCAGCTTGCCCCAAATTAATATCGTACTCGTCATACCACCAAGTTTGTGCATGTGATTTATCGCCAAAATCAAAAGAAAAATAACCATCTCCTTGAAGCGTACTTGATAGGCCATATCTTAATTTTTTAAAATCATATTGCGCTCCAGTATTATTTGTGTTGCCATTGATTACGTAAATGTTGTTCGGTCGATTTTTTGCTGGCAAACGAATAAGATACTGGTTCATGGATGAAGACCAGCTGCCATTTCCTTCCCATGGAGTGGGAAAAGTCTCAAACATTCTTCCGTTTATATAAGGCTGGTAGATATCCAAAGAGTTGCCATTGATTAAAATAATTTTTTTATCACCCAGAGATAACCTTGTTTTCTTGAATAGTTCTGCCATTCCTTCTTGCCAAAGTTGATTTACTAAGCCGGGATCATCTTTGCTGCCATCACCATCAACATCAATGCCACCGCTTTTACTGTAATGAGTAATGCTTGAATCAACAGTATCATACATGATTCCATCCCAAACGTTTTTATCCATCTCCCCTTTAACATATTTAACATTGTAATCTTGCCAGGATTTTTTTGTAACATTAACCGCATAAAGGTTCGGCCAAATTTCCAGCTTTTCCCCTCGCTCATTTCTTAACCACCAGTCGTTGTTTTCCACTCCGGTATAAAGATGGTGGTGCAAACCTGTCTGCTCGTTGATATCATATTCATTTATCATGGCTGGATAAACATATGCCAAAAGAATGCCGTTTTTATTTTTTTTATGATACTGTTCAAAAAATGGTTTATTGTAATAAGCCATTTCTGCAGGGGTAATAATTAAATTCCATTTATACAGCTCCTCATAATCCGATTGATCAAAATATTTTAAATAATAATTAGCTAGCTTGGGATAATCATCTTTGTCAGCAAAAACAACCTGAGGAGTAAGCATCAAGGACAATGATAACAAAACTGCCAATGTCTTAATTTTTTGCATATCTTTTATATAATTCCAGTATTTTATTTAAATGAAACTTATCATTATATTTTATTACTACACTCTCCCTTCCCGCCTTCGCTAATTCCATCAAATCATTTTCTGCAGCTATTTTCATCTTTTCAGCCAATTCACTAACAGAGCCTGGAGTAAACAGCAATCCAGTTTGATTATCAGTAATTATTTCTTTTATACCCCCGATATTGGAGGCAATAACCAATTTTCCCAGTGCCAATGCCTCAAGATTGACAATACCAGAAACTTCATACCATTCAGATGGAACAATTACAGCACGGGCTTGAGCAATTAATAATTTTAAATCCTGACCATATTTTGCCCCAAGTAATTCTACTTTTGACGATAAATTATTTTCTATAATATATTTTTTTATATTTTCTGATTCACTACCGATGCCAACTATTTTTAATTTTCCATCATTCACCATATTTATTGCTTCAAGTAATGTATAGATGCCTTTTTCTTTTTCCAATCTTCCAAAATACAACCAATAATTCCCAACAGTAAAGTCAGGAGTAAATTCATCCAGCTTAATAAAATAAGGCAATAAACTTATTTTTTCAGCTGGAATGCCCCATTCAATCGCCTTATTTTTTACAAACTCAGATGGCGCAATGAATTGAATGATATTTTTTTCATAAATTCTTAAAATTTTATGGTGGAAATACATTTCAATTGTAGCTAATAGGCTTTTGACATAAGAATTTTTTAAGCAGCGATATTTGGTGCAATTGAAGAATTTACCTCCCTTGCAACGCTCGCAAACTTGGTCCTGCGTATACATTTTATAATTTGGACACAAAAGTTTAAAATCATGAAGATGCATCACTATCGGCAATTTATGTTTTTTTGCCACCATTAAAATTGACGGGGAAATTTGATGATATATATTGTGGATATGAACAATATCCGGCTTAAAATCATTAAGCAAAAGCTCAAATTTTTTTGCTGCTTCAAAACTAAATAAAATTCTACTTAGATATTTAAAAATAAAACTAAACTTAAAATCATTGAAATCTATTTTCTTTAAAAAATATCCGCTATCCTTATCTGGTAAATTTTTTTCATACGCCATGCAAAACTTGGCCGTTTCAACTCTGCCTTGATTCAATAATTCGGCAAGCTCGATAAAATATTTATCCGCACCGCCTTTTAAGTAATTAAATTTATTTACCAGTAATACACGCATATTATTTTTTATATATAGCAAATAGCCGATTTAAAATTTTTATTTTTGACCGATACATCATTCTTACTATTTTTATAGTAAACTTTTTCTGCAAGAAATGTTTATTTAAAAAATAATCCATTCCATCAGCCTCAAATTTAAGACTAAGGGTTGAACGCCTACCCCCAGAAGAAAAACCATGATAGTGAATTATTTCCGCCTGCGGGAAAAATATAACCTTCCAGTTTCTTTGCTTTGCCCTAAAGCAAAAATCCAAATCCTCTACGCCAAAAAAATAATTTACATCAAGTAAGCCGATTTCTTCTACGACTTGTCTGCGGATCAATAGACAACCTCCAGAAAGCCAGTCTACTTCGCATGTCTGCTTGAAAAATCTTTTAGTAAAAAAATTTTTATAAATCAAAGTGCCGGCATTCATAATTTTTGCCACCATGGAAAAACTCATAATTTCTCTGAATAAATTAGGGAAAAAACCTGCACTTGGTTGATTTTGCCCATTAGGATAAAAAAAGCTTGGTCCGATTAGCCCTGCGTCAAGATGCGCCTCTAAATAATCTATCATTTGTTTTATCGCACCAGGCTTAACCAGAACATCGGAGTTTAGCAATAAAAGATATTGGCCTTTTGTAAATTTAATGCCTTGATTAACTGCCTTGGCAAAGCCAAGATTATCTTTATTTTCAATATATCTGACATTAAGACGTTCAATTTCTGAACTAGATATTTTTCTTTCTGAATTATTATCGATTAAAATAATTTCAAAATCAGAATCCTGAATATTTTTTTTAAATGTTTCAATTGCCCGGATTGTCATCTCTGGCGTATTGAAGTTAATTATAATTACTGATAGTTTCATAAAGTTTCTTGATTTTTTTGCAAATTTACAAAAGCACCCATCATTACCCAAAAAATTATTGCATAATACAAGGCAAAAAATGTTACTTCAAAGAGACCGTTTGAAATGGCCGCTAGCAGGCTTGCGATAAACCCAAAATGAATCAGACGATTAGCCGGATATTTTTGATTGAAGCTTTTAGAAATGTAAATTATTTTTTTAATTATTAGGCCGAGAATAATCAAACCAACTAGGCCTAAATCAATCGTACTTTGCATAAAAAAATTATTCACTAAATTTCGATACTCGAATCCAAATTCTTTTTGGTAATGCAAGGGCTGTTGTCCGACACCCACGCCAAACCAGGCATGCTGTCTGATAATCTTCCAGCCAATCTGATATTCCTGTTTTCTAAATTGCGTATTTTGATCGCCAACAACATTGGCGACACGCTCAAACAAACCGCTGATATATGGAGCAAATACCAATGAACTGACAATAATAAAAGTGCTAAAGACCAAGCTCAAGGCTAAGCGTTTATGCTTCAATTTAATGAATAAATACAACAAGCTGATAAATAAACTTATAATTGCCGCCTTGGCCATAATTAATAAAATTGCAATCAATCCCGTCAAAAAAGAAATTAGAACAAAAATTCTACAGTTGTTTTCTTTTGCCAGTGAAAAATAAAATGCCAACAACAACGGCAACATCAAGGATAGAACCGCAGAGACCAAAGCGATTGCCCCGATCGGAATTAAAATAGCGCTGCGATCCATGAATAATTTGCTTGAAGCTCCCAACTGAAACATTTCCCAAAAAATTTGCAAAGACAAGACAAAGACTAAAACCGCCAAACCATAAATAAATTTTTTGATTTTATAATAATTATCTAATAAATTCAAGCTGAGCCAATAAGCTAACAGGCTGAAAACTACAACCTTAAATTCATTAATAAATAATCTAGTGCTACTAATCCAAAAAAAGGAAATTAAACTTACTGCCAGATAGACAAAAAGCAGAAAAGAAATATTATCGAATTTAATCTTTAAAAATTGTTTTTTAAAAATTGCAGAGACTAAAAAAATCGCAACTGCCAAAATAAGAGTAACTTCAGTCAAACTAATTTCATATACCCAGCCTGGACGAATTTCAAAATTAATAAATTGGCCTAAAATCACAACTATCAAAGAAAAAATTAATAATGTCCATAACTGCTTGTCTAATAAAATATAACCAACAAAAATTAATAATACACCTAAAATCACCATCCAGCTCACAAAGTTTAATGATAAAGCAACCAAAAAAATTATGGCTAGTATAGCCAATGGCCAATTATTGATTTGATTTAATTTTAAGCTTTTTTCTTGCATAAGCCAAGCGTATTTCTTTTCTTATTTAATTACTAATAATAGCATAATATCAAAAATATGTCAAGATTTTGGGATAAAAAAGAGGGCAACCTTTGAGGGGTTGCCCATGTGTAGCGAGAGCTACTTGCTGGAAAGAACAATACTTGCTCCTCTGTTTCCGGAGGGAGCAAGATATGGAATGGTGGCCCGAAATTTGTGAATCGGAAGCCACCTTCCGTCCTGCACCAGGTTATGGCGAACCTGGGGAACGAACTTCAGGGCTTCCGGAACTTTGTAGGTCCAGTAGCCACCGGCTGCCGAAGGCGGCGTTACCACGTAAAGTGACCACCCGTCCTTCAGCGACTCATCGGACATCCAGGCATTACCCGGAAATCCTCCTGCCGCTTCGTCTTCGCCGCATGCGACGTAGACCGGCCTTGCAGGATCGAACCCCGGGATTGTCTTGACGAAGGAGTCGGCATAGTACCAGACTCCGTCCTTCGCGAAGACCAGTTCATCGGCCTGCGCGACGTGGACGTTACCGAATGCGACGGTGGCAAGAATTGCCAGTGTTGTAAAGAGCTTTTTCATATTTTCTTCTCCTCTGTCTTGTTTGTGGTAGCCCATCTTCTGATCCAATAGACCACCTTGTTGATGTCGACACTCAAGTTCACACCATACTCCTCCTTTGCCTGACCGCTGTTGAAACGTAGGCCGGTGTTAACATCGAGCGCATTTCTGAACATTTTTGCACCGAGCTTAGGTTCTATCGACTTGTTATGGTCGCTTTCCCTGTACTCGGCTTGACCCGCAATGTACGGCTTGAAATTCGGGCTGGTGTAGATGTAATTCTGAGCCCAGACCCGATATTCAGTCCCGTTAGTCCGCGGATCGGTTAAGTTGTCAATCGGTGAATTGTTAAAGGTCGACGACTTGGAACCGCCGACATCGATGTCAACTACCGCACCGAATTGAGCCATCTGAAACAGTTTCCCGTTGTACTCAGGGAAGTCATGGTAGGCTTCAAGGTTGACCAACTTCACTGATTCGTTGGCATGGTATTGGCCGCTGTCGGCCGTGAATTCGCCACTCTTCTTGCCATAGCGGGCCTTTAAGGTGGTTTCGCCCCCTGAGGTGTTAATCTTCTGGGCGGCTCCAATCACCGCTTTATGACCCTGGAATTTTACGGTGTTGATATGACCATCCCAGCCCACAGCCTGCACCGACAATCCTGTTCTGAAATTCAGTTTATCAGTGCCATACCTTATAGGAAAGATCGAATCGTCAGTTCCGTAAAACTGGAACCCTCCTCGACTATTTCGATAGTTGCCATAGAAGAGGAAAGACTCATAACTCGGCTGAAATAGCCCGGGCTTCGGTATGGGTTGAACTGAGGTCGGCGGCTGTGGCTGTGTAGGCGGTAACTTTGCCGTTGATACCGGTGGAAAAACCGGCGGCGGCAACTTTGCTGCAGGAGGCGGAGGTGGTGGCTGTGTAGGTAGCAACTTTGCCGTCGATATCGGTGGGAAAACCGGTGGCGGCAATTTTGCTGCAGGTGGCGGTGGCGGTAGAACGTGTCTGCATGATACTCCAGGATTGGAGCATATTTCAGGTCGGATAACCCGGCAAACTCGATCCCCGCTTATGTTAACTTCACGAAAGGCCTCAGCGGCCAGGGGCTTATCTCCAGCCCAAGCTACTCGCTGTTGCCACAAATAATTATCGAAAGACATCCAGTCGAACAACTCGCCAGGCTTTACCATGTAAGGTTCGCTGGGATGTTTAATGGTGACGGCAAGCGTCATTTTATCCATTAAATTCAAACCGGAACAGTCCGGCAGATGCATCAGCGCCAACGCCGGATCCCGATAGGGACCGAACGGCTTACCGCCAGCGATTTTCCACTGGGCGATACCCTTGGCGTTTCTTTTGATCATCTCGACTGGTTGTGACGGAATTTCCGGCACGTCGATCGTCTGACCCTGCCAGAGCCAGAATTTTTTTTCGCCAGTGTATTTGGCGTTCCGCTTTGCTATCTGCGGATTGGCTTTGTAAAGCTTCTTCGGCGTTGTTGCATGAAGTGCAGCGACTTTACTTAACGTATCGCCAGGCTGAACTTTATACTCAAACGCCAGCGCTGAAAGCGATGACATCAGAATCATGATAATGGTTATTACCCATTTCATGGCCTTTCTCCTTTCTATCCCATTTCTCAGGGATAAAGTTAGATGCGTTAGGTTGTTTATTTAAAGCCACAATTTCGATCCTTTTACCTTTTCTCTTTTAGTTGCCTTGGGCTCTCATCCGAGATGCTTCAGGCGGCTGATCATTTCCAATGATCTAGAGTTCTCATCCGAGATACTCTAATAGCCAACTTTTAACCATCCGG
>Ga0076210_122_pt1 | contig 12995 bp, 12 predicted proteins | sample RifGroE2_FD_68263 | JGI IMG/M metagenome (GOLD analysis project Ga0076210, IMG submission 68263) | Parcubacteria bacterium GW2011_GWE2_39_37
TCGCGGCCAAAGTCGATCAACCAAAATCCTTATTCCGTCTTCTTCGTTTTGGGAATCATAAACTCTTTTCACTTTAATCATGTTTTAAAGTTAATTAACTCAGATTAAAGATAGGTTAAAACAACAAAAAAAGCCGGTAAAGTACCGGCTTGATTAGTATAATGATTCTATTTTTTACAGCAGCATCCGCAAGAAGATTTAGCTTTGGGCGCGCAGATTGATTTTTTTTCTACTTTTTTTGCACTGTTCTTAGCGGTTGTCTTGGTTTTTGAAACTGTGGCTTTTGCCATAAATTTATAATTATTAAATTAATTTACATTTCCTCAATCGTCTCGATGCCGAGCAAGACTAATCCGTTTGCAATAACTTGTTTTACTGCCTTAATCAAGCCAAGTCTGGCTGATTTGATTTCCTCCGGGGCCTTGAGTATCGGTACGTCATGGTAATAATCGTTAAACTGCTGAGCTAATTCAAAAAGATATTTTGCGATTTCCGAAGGTTCATAATTTTGGCCAGCCAACTCAACTGCTAATGAATATTTTGCGAGCTTCATAATTAAAGCATGTTCTTTGCCTTCAGCAAGATTTTTTGCCTGAAGAGACGCGATTAATCGCGTCTCTACGACGTCGTCTTTACGCAATATGCTATTGATGCGAGCACAAGTATATTGTAAATAAGCCGCGGTATAGCCATCAAAACGCAAAGCTTTTTCAATATCGAAAGTTATCGTTTTGTCTCGACTGACCTTGATCATCTCAAACTTCATCGCGCCATAGGCGATCTGCTTGGCCACCATGTCAATTTTATTTTCCGTCCAATCTTCATGTTTGTTTCTGGTTTCTGTCTTGGCATTAGTAAGCATTTTTTCGCTTAATTCCTGATAGGTGACAATATTGCCTGTTCTGGAAGACATCATGCCTTCTGGCAGTTTAACAAAATCGTATCCAAGATGCATGAGCTCTTGTTTGTAGCCGAGAAGTTCCATCACTTTTGAAAGCTGTTCAAAATACAATCCTTGCCGGATGTCCACCACATAAATTGATTTGTGCAATTTATATTTTTTAAATTTGAGCATGGCCAAAGGCAGATCGGCCACCGGATAAAGAGCCGTGCCATCCGAACGCAAAAATAATAACACCCCCAAATTGTATTTCTCTAAATCAGCGATCACCGCGCCTTGGCTTTTGACCAAAATATGCTTTTCGTAAAGATCGGCGACAATTTTGAATCCCTCTTCAATTACTTCATTCTCATAGAATGTTTCTCGGAAGCGGACTTTCAATTCTCTATAGATTTGATCGAATAACTCAATACTCCATTTTCTGGTTTCTTTCCACAATTTATAATATTCGCCTTTGCGGGTTTCCACCTGTTTCATAATCAAGCCGACTTCTTCTTTGGCTTGAGATTTTAGCTCCATCTGCTTGGTTGCTTCTGCATACATCTGCCCCAAAAATCTCCCCTTTTCACCTGGGGTTGTACTGCCTTTTTTTAAATTTTCAAAAAAATTCTTTGCTGTTTTATTATCCTTATGGTAAAGCCACCACAAAGTCTTGGCCACATGAATTCCAAAATCATTAATATATGACACCGGGATAGCTTCAAAACCATTGGCCGCTAAAATATGATTGACTGCGTCACCATAGGAAATATTTCTCAAATGTCCGATGTGATATTCTTTGTGCGTATTGCCATTAGAATATTCAATCATCACTCGCTTTTTCTTCCCCCCATTGTTTTTTCCAAACTCCTGCTGTTTTTTTTCTATTTCAGATAATACTTTTTTAGTCAGATTAATCTTATTCAAAGTAAAGTTCAAATAAGGACCGGCTGCAACTATCGATTCAACGGAGCTAACTTTTGGAACGGAGCTTAGCTCCTTAAGCAACATTTGCGCGATATCATTCGGAGATTTTTTTAATTCTTTAGATAAACCAAAGCAGGGTAAGCTTATATCTCCCATCTTGCTATCCGGCGGAAAAACCAAATCAGCCTCTTTAATAACAGCTTTCTTGCCTAGAATTTGATTAATTTGTTTAACTATGTCTTTTTTTATTTTTTCAAAAATATCCATATTTTAACTGTTATCTTTTTTTCAAATATTTATCGTGAATTCTGCTTAATAAAACGACGGCAAAGATCGCTCCCAAGAATGACAACTGCATATCCCATTGTGCATCCCAAGCATCGCCTTGTGTGCCCAAAAAGTCTTCCGCTTCTTTGCCAAAAATCACCGCCACCCACCACTCAATCAGTTCATAAAAAGCTCCGACCGCCAAGACAAGCATGACACTAACTATATTCAGCCAGTTCTTCTGTTGGATTGATATTTTTTTTACCAACAATTCCCTAATGATCAAGGCGGCGCCAAAGCCTTGTAAAAAATGGCTGAAACGATCGTAATGATTGCGGTTCAAATCAAGCACTTCTCCCAGCCAATCGAAAAGCGGCATTTCGGAATAGGTATAATGGCCGCCTATCAGTACGGTGATCGCTTGCAAGAAAATGAAAGAATATACGAAAGTAGTAAATTTAAAATATCTGTAAATAACAGCCAGGATCAATAGGCCAATAAACAAGGGCGTAACTTCGAGCCACCAGGTGGAATAGCTATGAGGCTTTATTGCCGACCAGACAAAAACAAAAAATAAAACCAGGGCAAGAAAAAAATGAATTCTATTTTTTACAATCATAAACTTACGCTCCTACAACTTTTAAAAAATGCAATTTGCCTCTTTGCAACAACACGCCTTCCGGAACAATATTAAGATCTGCATTAACATCTTTAACAACCAATCCATTTACTTTAACACCCCCCTGCTCAATTAATCTTCTGGCCTCTCCCTTGCTTGAAGCTAATTTTATTGGCACTTCTTTTTTTTGTACGGTTTTAATAAAATAATTTTCTGCCTGTTTTGCCTTTTTCTCTCCATGATAAAGTTTGGTCACTTCAAAAGCGAGGCGCATTTTGGCATCACGAGGGTTTTTGCCTAACTTGATTTCTTCTCGCATTTTTTCAACTTCTGACATCGGTTCATTAGTACACAATTCAAATGCGTTGACGATAGTGCCGTCCGGCCAAGACATAATTTTGCCATAAACATTTTCCGCTGTCTCATTCAAGCTGACCGCATTTCCTTCGGTCTTGCCCATCTTCTTGCCTTCTTCATCGGCTAATAGCTTAGTTGTGATTACGAATTTTTCTTTGCCTAAAAGTGATTTCATCAAATCTCTTCCCGCTAACATATTAAAGGTCTGATCATTGCCGCCAACTTCCATGTCTACGTCCATCACTACGCTATCATAGCCCTGGGCTAAGGGATATAAAAATTCATGCAAATGAATCGGTTTTTGTTCTTCCATTCTTTTTTGGAACATGTCACGCACCAACATCTGTCCGACAGTAAAATTAGAAGCCAATTCAATCAAATCACTGAAAGTCATCTTATCAAACCACTTACTATTATTCATTACCTTGGCAGGATTTTCACCGGTGAATTTCAAATAGGCGCTTGCCTGCTTCTTATAATTCTTGCTGTTGATCAAGACTTCTTCTTTGGTCAGTTTCTTGCGGGTAGCCGTTTTGTCGGTCGGATCGCCGATCATGCCGGTAAAACCGCCGATTAAAAAAATGATTTCGTGTCCGAGCGCTTGCAACTGAGCCAACTTATTGATCTGGATCGCATGGCCAATGTGCAAAGAAGGAGCAGTAGGATCGAAGCCACAATAAATTCTCAAACGCTTTCCGGAAGCCAAGGTTTTTTCTAGGAATTCTCTATTTGGATAAATATTTTCTACCCCACGGGTTAAAACTTCGTTAATTCTTGCCTTATCAGTTATTACTTCGATCATATTTTTATTTAAAATGTAATATTAGTAATTTTTAGATTATATTATTTTTATAATTTTTGCAAACCAGAAAATAACAATCCTTAGTATTTTATCATAAAAAAAATTAAACGTCTGCATTGATTTCTTTATTAACTGTTGTTTTGCACGATAGCTAATTTCTTCACCAATATTTTTTTGTGTCATCCCGTACGCAGCGTAGCGGAGATACGGGATCAGGTCGATAACGTAATAAGTTTAACAAAAAAATAATTTAGCAATCTACCTGATCCTGAAACGAGTTCAGGATGAAACATAAAATAATAAAATTAGCCATTAATTCAACGACTTCCCTAAAATCATTGACATTTGATGAAAAAAGTGGTACTATAACAATAGAGATGGTCATTTAATTTTGATGGAGGCAAAAACCTTGAGAAATGCATTAATTGTTTTACTTTTTGGACTTCCCGGCTTGAATCTGTATGCCTTTTTCTTCAGTAATGGGGAAAGTGGGCTGCTCTATCAGCTAGGAGCAGTTCCGATACTGTCTCTAGCGCTTCTGCTGCCAACATCAATGCTCGTGCTTATCAAGGCACCAGCCGTCTTGGCAACAAGACAAAGGACATTCCATCCCTAACCCCACCTGTCGCCTGTCTGCGACGAAGGTACCGGCCCACCTTTTCAAAATAGGGCTGTTTTTTTTATCGAAATTAAATATACAAAAAAACAATCCCGACGGAATCGGGATTGTTTTTTATATTCTGAGTCTTATTCTTTTTCTTCTGTTGCAGTTTCAGCTTCTTCTGATTTCTTCTTGCTAACCTTTTTTTCTTTCACTACTTTTTCTGTCTTTTCTGTTTTAGCTTTTTTTTCAACTTTTTCTCCTTCATCTGCTTTCGCTTTTTCAACTTCTACACTGACCGCTGCCAAGCCTAGGCGATGTTCCTTTGGTTCGATAGAAATGATTTTGAATTCTGCCTCTTCATTGGCTCGATATAGCTCTTCCAGTTTCTGGCCAGGTGCCAAAGCCAATTGGCTGATATGGGCTAGACCATGGATGTCTTCATTTAGTTTTACGAACAAGCCGAATGGATTAACTTTTAAGATGGTTGCTTTGACTGTTTGGCCAACGTTGAATTTTTCGGCAATTGCAGCCCAAGGATCTTTGGCCAATTTTTTCGCTGACAAGAAAATCTTTGAACCATCGATGTTGATGATTTCTGCTGCGATTTCCTGTCCTACTTTGAATAGATCGGCAGGATCTTCGATTCTCTGCCAAGCTAATTCAGAAATATGGATCAAGCCTTCCAAGTTGTCACCGAAGCTGATAAAGACGCCGAAGTCGGTTACAGCTGTAATCTTTCCGGTTACCTGGCTGCCAACTTTGTATTTAGCGATCACATCGCGTTGTCTTTCGTTCCAAGCTTCTTTTTCTGAGAAGATAATCTTTTCCCCTTTCTCATCCAGATTCATTGCGCGAACTTCCATTTCCATGCCGACGAAGGATTTTAATTTTTCTAAAATTCTGCTCTTATCACCACCGCTGACTCTTGGATAATTTTCCGGAGCCAATTGTGATACTGGCAAGAATCCTGCGATCTGTCCGAAATTTGCCAAAAGACCACCGCGGTTCGCATCGATGACGCGCACTTTGATGACAGTCTTGTTTTCAAATGAATCTTTCAATGCAGCCCATGCCTTTTCCTGTCCGGCATAGCGGAAAGACAATTCGATATTGCCGTTCTCATTCTCTTCTTCAATCACGGTGGCTTCGATTTCATCGCCCGGCTTTAAACTTGAATATTCTGGTGACTCATCGTAAAGCTCGCGTCCACGAACTACGCCGATAAAAGTGCCGTCAATGTCCAATCTTACCTCTGCCTTAGAGGCAGACAACACTGTACCTTTGATGATTTCACCAACTTGAGGAACGTGAACCACATCTTTTTCCTCGCTTAGCAAATTTGCAAATTCTTCTGAATCCTTGATTTGCTCTTCATTCTTTTCTTCTGTCATTGTCGTATTGTTTAATCTTGCCAATAAAAAAATCGGGCTTAGCCTGCGTTTTTTTCTGCAAGTTTCCCAGTCACCTCGTCCAAAAAAGGACTAAACCTAGGAATTTTATTATAGGTGGGTATTAAAATGTTACTAAAACTATAGTCTTTTTTAAAAAAATAGTCAAGAGGACAGAGAGTATAACGTATAACGCATAACGTGTAACGAATGCTGGATTCCAACGTTATGCGTTATGCGTTATGAGTTATGCGTTGTGCGATCAATATTCTTGCCAAAAAGTCCAATCCTGCTATACTAAAAATAAGAGAAATTAACAATAAACATATGGACGAACTAGCTTCAGAAATTTACGAATTGGTTAAAACCAAAATGGAAGAACAGGGCGCTTTTGACCGTGATTCTTATGACCAAATCGTAGAGGAAACAATTGATTATTTTCGTGAAAAAGGCAAGCTAACTGATGATGACAACGACGAATTTATCCGTGATGAATTGGACGAAATGTTTGAAACCGCTGTTGACGAGTTAGCCGACAGAAAATAGAAGCTACCTTTTTTATCATGCTTAAGCCTCAGCAATAACTTCAATATGCTTTTAAATACGAAAAAAGAAGATTTTTTAAATCTTCTTTTTTCTATATCCATCGTGTTCAAGTGTTCTCGTGCTTAAGTGTTTTGTGTTACACCTTAATCACCACCGGCAAGACCATTGGTCTGCGTTTGGTTTGTGCAAACAAGAACTGCCCGATATCATTCCTAATCTTGTTTTTAATGAATTCATCGTCTGCCGGAGTACGCGGATCATGATCTTTGACGATCTTTTTTACGCGCATTCTAGTCTTTTCAATCAATTCTCGATTATCTTTCATATAGACAAAACCGCGAGAAATAATATCCGGATTACCAATCGGTTCACCGGTACCGTTGTCAATCGTAGCAATGATTACAATCATGCCATCTTCTGACATAACCCTTCTATCACGAAGAACAACATGCGAAACATCGCCAACACCCAGGCCATCAACCATGACATATTCGGTCGGCACCTTTTCATTGGTTAATCTGCCGATGGTGGTATTGGTTTTATCCTTGATGAATTCCACCACTTGACCGTTGTCAGCCACAAAGATTTTTTCTCGTGGAATACCGACCTGCTCTGCCAGTTCCGCATGAGCGCGCAACAGATAATGATTGCCTTCGATCGGCATAAAATATTCCGGTTTCACCAAGCGCATCATCAGTTTCAAATCTTCCTGTTTGGCATGGCCGCCGGCATGGACGTCCATCATTTGATAATGGATTACCTTGGCGCCTTGGCGAATGATCATATCCTTCAAAGTTTGGATCGTTCTTTCGTTTCCTGGAATTACTGAAGAAGAGAAGATAACCGTATCTCCCGGTTTAAGCTCAATGACGCGATGTTCTTTATTCACCACCTTGCTCAAGAAAGCACTGCCTTCACCTTGGGCGCCGGTGCCAAGAATGATAATCTTATTATCAGGAAATTTTTTCAATTCTTTATCTGTGATCAGAGTATTCGGATTAAACTTCAAGTAACCGATCTGGTGAGCAACTTCAACATTGTCATTCATCGTACGTCCCTGCAAACAGATCTTGCGACCATGTCTCTCTGCCAATTCAAAGATTTTCTGCACACGGCTTAATTGGGAAGCAAAAGTGCCGATGATTACTCTGCCATCAATCTTGTCCAACAACCTGCTCATCTCATCTCCGATTGAAGATTCTGAAATCTGATAACCAGGATGAGTGGAGTCCGTGGAATCGGACATCAACATCAATATTCCAGAACTGCCCAACAAGGCGATCCTGTTCAGATCAGCCGGTTGATCGTTAACCGGTGAATAATCAATTTTAAAGTCCCCAGTGTGAACGATTGTACCGATCGGAGTCTTTACGATTATTGCGAAACCATCTGGGATCGAATGATTAACCCTTAAGAATTCCAAGCTAAAAGCTCGCCCTAATTGGACTTTGCTGGTCTCGGTTATTTCACTGATGTTGAGATTGATATTGTTCCGTTCAAATTTTTCCACCTGTTTTTTTACCAAACCGGCAGTCAACTTACCCATGAACATCGGTGGATTATTCAATGCAGGAATCAGATGAGGAATGGCGCCGATATGATCCATGTGCCCATGAGTGATAATTACACCCTTAATCCAATCTTCTTTGCCTTCAAGATAGCTGATGTTGGGAATGATATAATCGATTCCGGGCATATCCTCTTCCGGGAATTGCATCCCCATATCGATAATAATTATTTCTTTGTCATATTCGATTACCGTCATGTTACGGCCCACCTCTTCCAATCCACCCATCACCATTACCTTCAGTTTACCTTGTACAAAAGCGTTAGTATTGTTATTTTTTACAGCCTGCATCGGTCTTACATTAGTAGGACGATAATTGGTCTGTGCGATTCTGGAAGCACTAGAGGCCAACAGATCTTCTTTGGCTTGCCCGCTATTGTGTGCAGCCTCTTTTATATTTGTTTTCGGTTTTTGTCGATTCGCGCCATAATTGGCAGAACCGGATTTATATTTTGTTATCATAGTTTTCGACTGTTTACAGTCATTTTAAATGAGAAGCTAAATGAAACGTAAAACGTTCCTTGAGATCAAATTAAACTGAGAAGATTCTCTGTTTATGAGTCCTATACTTACTCTTAATTAAATTATTTTAGAATAGAAAAATTAACCCTTGGTTAAGTTTTATATTTTGCTTGCACCGTGTTGCGCCGAAGCGCAACGAAGGTGCGAAGATGGTGGGCGAAAGAGGACTTGAACCTCCACGGCATTGCTGCCACTAGAACCTGAATCTAGCGTGTATACCAATTTCACCACTCGCCCAATTTACACCATGTTGATAGCCCGGTCATCCGACCGGGCGCCACGTCGGATGACGTGGCGAACTCTCACGCTTTGCAGCACATGCACCTGAAGCATGCGTGTATACCAATTTCACCATATCCCCATCTAGCGTGCTTGCCCGCCGAAGCCTTAGCAAAGGCGTATGCGTTATACGTTATGCGTTACACGTTACGCGATCAAGATCTACCAATTAATCTTCTTACCAACATTTATATACCACTTGGATACATTAAGTAAGCGATCACTTGGTACGGCAATATTTTTGCTATTGAAATTTTTTATCTTCTTATCTTGAACGTAGTTATAATATGGAGAATACATAAAAATCGCAGGGACTTCTTCGGCAATGGCATTCTGAAATTTGATGTAGCTTTCTTTGCGTGCTTGGAAATCTACAGACATACGAGCCTCTTCCAACAACTTATCTGTTTTTTTATCAGCGTAACCGGCTAAATTCAAGCCGCCGGCTCCAGTCTGTGATGAGTGCCAAAAAGGATATGGATCGGGATCAGCCCCAGCAAGTTGGCCATAGAATAAAGCTTCATATTCTCTGGTTTTGATCGCTTCAGTTTGTATCTGGCTAGCCGAAATAAATTCTGTCTCTGTTCTTACTCCGATGTCTTCCCAATATATTTTTATCGCCTCTGCCACTGCTGGATTTTCTCCAGTATCAACTGTTGTTAATTTGATAATCAGATATTTATCATTTTTTTCATACCACCTACCAGGACCTTGGGACAAGATACTCTTGGCAGCAAGTTGAGTTTTTTCATCTGTAGAACTCAAGTCTCCCGTTGCCTTCGCTATCTGTTCTCCTGTTATTTCTTTTTGCTTGTAGCCGGCAGCTTCTAACAATTTTTTTGCTTCTTCTTGGTTGTAATTATATTTTTTTAACTGAGGATTATAAGCAAAGCTTTCCGGCAATATCGGGCCATCGATTACCCGGGCATTATTACCCAAAACTTTATCTACGATCTCGTTTTTATTGATTGCCAAAGCCAAGGCTTGGCGAACTTTCAGTTCCGCTAAAGCAGAGTTATTTTTTTCATTAAAAAATACTGCCATCGACTGCGGGAAGTTTAGCTTGTGATAATTAAGATAGGATTTATTGGCTATCTTCGACAGATACTGAGCAGGAACGTAGCTGATCCCATCGACCAAGTTGTCATTCAAGGCGCTAGTCAATTCTTCATAACCAGGGAAAAATTTGAATTGGATATTTTTTACATGCGGACGTTCACCATAATAATTTTCATTGATTACCAGGTTATACGACTTCAAATTTCCATTCTTGTCTTTGATCAAGGATTTAAATTGGTATGGTCCTGATCCGATCGGTTTCAGATTCAATTCTGCCAAACTGGCTGCAGCAGGTGCAAGTTGATACCACAACTCTTGAGGCAAGATGCCAAAGGTCAATAATTCAGCAAAGGCCGCGTATGGCTCCGACAAAATAAATTTGACGGTCTGCTCATCAACTTTTTCAATACTGACACCAGCAAACCCGCCTCGCAAAGGAGACTTGTAGCTACTGTCCTTGATCGCATTAAAAGTAAAAAGTATGTCATCAACGGTCAGGGGTAGATCGTTGTGATATTTTACTCCTGATCTTACCTTTATCGTATAAGCCTTGCCGTCTTCTGAAACTGCAAAACTTTCTGCCAAGTCATTGGCAAGGTAGCCGTTCTCATCACGTTTAAACAAAGAAGAATAAACTAATGAGCTTAGATCATTATCTACATCGCTTACGCTGGCATAGATAGGGTTGATATATTTTGGCGTGCCTACGACCCCTTCAATATATTCACCACCCACTTTGGGCAGTGTCTCTAAATGTTTGAGGTAAAACCGTCCGCCGAAAAATATCGTTGACATGACTATTACCACCACACAGCTTCGCACTATAAGCAATTCTTTTTTGCTTAAAAAAATCTTTAAATACTTCAATTGTCTAAGAGTGGGAATTCTAGATTTTGAAAAAGAATAAACCAGTTTTTGATCAAAATTTATCTGTTGATGAAATATATTCTTCTTTTTGAAACCGATTTTTGACAAAAACCAAGCTAAAGCGTCAGTTGATTTTTTCTTCAACGTGAAGCTCAATTTATTCATTCTATGTTTATAAGAGTCCAGGCTCACAATGTGAAATTAATGTTTGTTAATAATCGCTATCTGCTTCATAAAGCAATAGCTAAAAACGCTAATCGAGGACAGCTTGAATTCCAACCTAAAAAAGGCGATTGAAATTATATTGTAAAAAAGAATTATTTCAAGAAGAAAGAGAGTGCAGCTATTCCAAAAAATAGAACTGCTAAAACTATTGTCGATATGAAAAGAGATTTTTCAATGCCACGTTTGGTACGGTAAATGCCGCTTGAACCGCCGAAAACACCGGAAAGACCTGCGCCTCGGCTCTGTAATAAGATCGAAGCCATCAGTAACAGGGCGATAATAATTTGTAGTACCTTAATCCAAACCATATATATATTATATCACGAACTAAATTATCAGTCAAAATAGAAAATGCTTATTTTTTAACTTCTGCGATGATTTTTGCTAACACTTCCTTATTATTGACTGCTAAATCTGCTAAAATCTTTCTATCCAAAGCGATGTCTGCTTTTTTAAGACTATCTATAAGGCGTGAGTAGCTTGTAGCATGTTCTTTTGCAAAAGCACCAATTTTGATCTGCCATAGACCGCGGGCTGTATGTTTTTTCTTTTTTCTATCTGCATAAGCATGAACGCCAGCCTTAAGAACAGCAGTTTTTGCCGCTTTGATCAATTTTTTTCTACCCCATTTATAACCTTTGGTCTTTTCTAATAGACTTCGACGTTTTTTGGTATGTGTTGTACCTCGTTTTACTCTTGGCATATATACTAATTAATTTTCTTTAATGTTAGCTTATTGTGTCTGAGTGACAGTTCTAATTGTTCTGGCGTAAACTGAGCTTGCCTCTGAATCTCTTTTCTTTTTTCTGCCGGCATTGCCGTTTTCTCGGGCATTGAAATGATCTTGCCCAGGTTTACGGTGAGTGATTTTTTTAGTTTTTGTCACAACAAAGCGTTTCGCAGTTGCTTTGTGAGTTTTAATTTTTGGCATATGTTAGTACTTTTTTAAAATAAAAAACAGAGAATAACCCCTGAGATAATACTAGTTAAATAGTTTTATTGGACATAATCATAATAAACCCAGAACCCTTTCTTGTCAAGTCCTGTTCGCGTATCAAACTCAAGCCTTCGGTATTCTCTAAATCAAGAATAAACTTTTTGATAGTTTCCACGGCTTTTTCAGGATGTTGGCGCTCTCTACCTCTTAATACCAACTCTACTTTTAATTTATTTCCTTTAGACAAAAATCCTTTTGCTTGCTCCAGCTTAAAATTAAAATCGTTCTCACTGATTCTAACAGTCAACCTGACACCCTTGATTTCTACTTTTTTCTGTTGAATTTTCTTTTTGTGCGCCTCTTTCTCTCTTTCATATTTGAATTGACCATAATCCAGAATTTTCACTACCGGTGGTTTACCCAACGGGTTTACTTCGACTAGGTCCAAACCGGCTTCCTCGGCGATTCGTAATGCTTCGCGGATATTCATTTCACCCATTCTTTCACCATTTTCATCAATCAAAAAAACTTCGGTTGCCCGAATTTGTTGATTAACGAAGAATTTCTTACCTTCATCTTTTTTTTGCGGCCTGCGCCAAGTTCTTTTCATGTTTCTTTCAAATTAAATTTTATAGCTTTAATATAACAAATATTTTTGCTTTTGTCTACTTTTTACTAAACCACTAAAGCACAAAACACCAGAACACAAATCACAAAAGCACGTGAACATTGTAAAGTGTTCACGTGCTCGGTGCTTCAGTATTAAGTGTTCTAACTGTCAGTTACGTATTTACATATTCAAATAACTTTTCCAAGAGACATCGATATTCCCCTACCAACCCTGGATCCCCTCCTGCGAGGGATGACAGGAAAAAAAATAGATGAGGGCAAAGCCCTCATCTATTCGTTACACGTTACACGTTACACGTTATGCGATATGCGATTTACTGATTCAAGTTGCCGACCCAGCCGAAAGTGGATTCGAAGTTCTTGAGGATCAGTTGGAAGACTGACTCTTTCTGCTTCGGAGTGAGGACGGTGAAAGTTTTAGAGATAGTCGTATTACCGGCAGAATCATTGGCATAGACGCGGAAGGAATAGACCGTGCCTGGTTCAAACTTAGTGATGACTGCCACGTGCTTCTTGCCA
>Ga0076210_132_pt1 | contig 12459 bp, 12 predicted proteins | sample RifGroE2_FD_68263 | JGI IMG/M metagenome (GOLD analysis project Ga0076210, IMG submission 68263) | Parcubacteria bacterium GW2011_GWE2_39_37
GCAAGAAATTATAAAAAAGTCTTGGCCGATCGGTCTGACTATTGTTTTTAACCTGATTTATTTACGCGCCGATACTTTGATTTTGTCTCTGTTCAAGGGCCAGGCCGAGGTCGGAATTTATGGCGCTACCTACAAGGTGATCGATGTTTTGATTACCCTGCCTTTTATCTTTGCCGGGATAGTTCTGCCGATTATGACTTTGGGCTGGCAAACAAGCAAAGAGCGTTTTAATATGATAATGCAGAAAGCTTTTGATTTTATGGTTATTCTGGCCTTGCCGCTGGTCTTTGGCGCACAATTCGTTGCAGAACGGATTATGACCTTGGTGGCAGGTGAAGATTTTGCTGCTTCGGGCGTAATCTTAAAAATACTTATCGCTGCCAGCAGCATAATTTTTGTCGGCACGATGTTTTCCCATGGCGTAATCGCTCTGGACAAGCAAAAGAAAATTATTAGCGCCTATATTTTCACAGCTATCTCTGCCTTGGCAGGGTATCTGATCTTCATACCGAAATATTCATACTATGGTGCGGCCTGGGTAACAATTTATAGTGAACTGATCATCGCGTTGGCCTCTTTCTACATCGTTTGGAAATACAGCCGTTTCCTGCCAAATTTAAAAATTGTGGGCAAGTCCTTGTTAGCTTCTGTAGGCATGTCAGTTGTACTTTATTTTTCATCAAATCTAAATTTATTTGCCGTATTATTTTTTGCAACTGCAAGTTATTTTATTTTTTTATATTTATTAAAAGGAATAGAAAAGCAATATTTATTGGATCTGATTAGGAAGAGCTAAAATTAATTCCTTAATGCATTTTTTAAGCAAACATAAAATCTACCCCATGCCAAAAAATATTTTAATTACCGATACTGTTGCCAGCAACATCAAGTTTGTTAAAATCTTGATTGAAGAGCTTGGTAAGAAAAATTTTAATTTTTCTTTGGCAAGCAGCAATAAACAGAACGGCTTATCCGGCTTTTTCAAGCAGCAGGAAAAAAAGATTGTAAAGTTTTTCTTTGGTCCGAATTTGGACGGCAATAACTACCTCAACTATGCAAGCTTTTTGACAGCTTTAATACCATTATTGCTGATTAATTTTTTTAATTTGGCATATTTAAAGTTTAAGAAAAGAATCGACACGATCATTTGTCTGGGGTTGAATGATAAAATAATTATCACGCCACTAGCCAGGATTTTAGGCATAAAAGTTCTTTGGCTGGAATTACCACCAATCAATATTGAGGCAAGATCTTTTTGGTTGATAAAATTCATGTCTCGTTTTGCAAACATTGCTGTTTTCAATAGTTATAATAAAGCCCTTTTGGGCAGGGCAGGTATCAATGAAGATTCGGTTACTATTCTTCAGCCAGGTATCAACATCAATCAATTCAAATTTCAGGAAAATATTTTTAGTACTTTGGCACATGCAGAACAGACACAAAAAAAGTTTTTTTCTATCGGTACGATCGTTGACCTGGATCAGCAGGAAAAAATCGAATCTTTATTCCAGGCGGTAAAAAAATGTTTGACTATCATTTCCAATATGCAGATCATTATAATTGGAGAAGGGAAAGAGAAAAAGAATCTGATGTGGCTGGCGAAAAAAATGGAAATCGAATCCTTGGTTTGGTTTGTGGGTGAACAGGCTCACCTCAGAAAATGGCTGGATGGCTTGGATATTTATGCAGTGACCACCGAACAGTTAAAGATTAATGATCTTTTAACTACGCTGGAGGCAATGGCAGCAGAGTTGCCGGTTATCGGCCAATATGAAGCTGGCCTAGAGGATGCGATATTTGACGAAAAATCTGGATCTTTATTGAAATTTGACGATAGTGAGATGTTAGCGCAAAAAATCATCAAACTGCACCAAGATAAACATTATCGCGAACGTTTGGGCAAGGCAGGCAGGGAAAGGGTTGAAAAATATTTCAATTCCGCTAAGATGTTGGAACAGCTGGAGAAGATGTTGTAACGGTCTCAAATCAAGCTTTGTTTTTCTATTCATGGTTTTGTTATATTGCTAAATTGTTAAATTGCTATCCCTTTTTAACACTCGTAAAAAACAATATAACAATTTATCAATATAACATTTTATGAAAATTTTAATCACTGACGAACAGACGGGCAAACGCTTGGATGTATTTTTGACCGAAACCTACCCCGATCGCTCTCGCAGTCAATTGCAAAAACTGATCAAACAAGGTGCGATCACTATAAACTACAAGAACGTCACCCCCCACCATTTTTTAAAAGCCGGCGATGAGGTTGCTGTTGATTTTGAAAAAAAAGTGGAAGAAAAAAAGGGTAAAGAAAAAGATAGCCAAGCAGAGAAAATTTCACTCAAGCTGCCCGCGCTCAAGGTAGTCGAGGAAACCGATGATTATCTAGTCATCAACAAGCCGAGCGGTCTGATTATCCATGGTGCTGAACACATCAATGAACCGACACTGGTAGATTATTTATTAAAAAAATATCCGAAAATCAAAACAGTGGGCGATGATGAAGCGCGTCCAGGCATCGTTCATCGTCTAGACAAAGATGTGAGCGGATTGTTGGTGGTTGCCAAAACGCAAAAGTTTTTTGAACATCTAAAAAACCAATTTCAAGATCGAACGACTGATAAGAGATATACTGCCTTGGTTTATGGTAAGGTCCTCAAGGATGAGGGGCAAATAAAATTTTTAATTGAGCGTTCTGCGACCGGACACAAGATGGCCGCTAAGCCAGCGAACCAGACCGGGAAGACCGCAATCAGTGAATTCAAAGTTTTAGAACGTTATATCAATTACACTTTGCTTAAGGTAAAAATTATCACCGGCCGAACTCACCAGGTGCGAGTTCATCTGTCAGCCTATGGCACGCCGATTGTTGGCGACAACCTTTATGGCACCAAATTAACCAAGGATAAAAATAAAAAATTGAATACTGACAGGGTTTTTCTGGTGGCGGACGAATTGGCTTTCACTGATTTGGCCGGCGAAAAGAAATCTTTCAAAATAGACCTGCCAGGTGAGTTCAAAGATCTTTTGAGCAGGGTGAAGTAAGATTTTTTAGAACAAAAAAGACACCTCTGTCATCTCGACGAGTCAGCAGACGAGGAGAGACCTCGGGGCGAGGCAATAATATAAATACAAACAAAGTAAAGTTTAAAATATTTAAATATTTTTTACCAATCAAATAAAAACTTTAATTTTTATTTTTTCCCGAGATCTCTCACTTCGTTCGAGATGACAGAGGGCGATAAATTTTTTTTCATTTAAATTTCGTTTTATCTCACCCCCCCTTAAGTGTGTCATCCCGGACTCGATCCGGGACCCAGGGTTGACTAGTAAAAATGATAAATTCGATTAAGTTAATAAATTTCTACGAACTTAAAAGAGTGCGGCAAATATTTTATAATTTCCTATTAACCCTGGATCCCGGTTCGTAGACCGGGATGACAGAAAAGAATTATGATCATCTCTTTCGGCGGCAATGCCGGTTCGGGCAAATCTACAATCGCAAAGATGTTGGCAGAAAAACTCGGCTGGCAGCGTTATTATGTTGGCGGTATTAGACGGCAAAAAGCAAAAGAACGTGGCCTGACGCTTTCCGAATATAATATATTGGGTGAAAGCGACCCATCGACAGACCTAGAAGTTGATGAATATCAAAGAGAGCTGGGCAAGACTTTGGATAATTTTGTAATCGAAGGTCGGACTTCTTTTTTTCTTATTCCTCATTCATTCAAAATTTTCCTGGATGTAGATGAGAATGTGGCGGCCAAAAGATTATACGAGGAATGTAAGAAAAAAAACGAAAGAAATGAAGGTGATTTATTGAAAAGCGTCGAAGAGGCATTGGCATTGCTCAGGCAGAGAAAACAGAGCGATGACTTACGTTACCGCAAATATTACAATGTTGAGGCTTTTAATCCCGCAAATTTTGATTATGTTCTGGACACTACCAACCTCACTCCAGATCAGGTTTTTGACCAAGTTTATCGAGCGGTTAAGGAAAAGTTAGCCAATATTGACAAAAGCTAGATAATATTATAGTATTTCAGAAGAGTAAAAAGAGTAATTCTAGCTGCTCAAAAGGAATAGAACACCAGTTCTATTTTTATAATTTAAATATATAAAATAATTTATTCGAAATAATTCGGACATTAATTCGTTAAAAATTCGGATTTAAAAACATATGGCTGAAAAGAAAGCAGTAAAAAAACAACCTCGAGTTGAGAAGACAATCACTACTGATGTTGAATCAGTGAAGCAGACAGTTGCCTTGTTAAAGCCCGGCATGACTGTTCGAATTCATCAGAAAATCAAAGAATTGAACACCAAGAATGAAGAAAAAGAACGTGTTCAGTACTTTGAAGGCATCATTATCGCCCGCAAAAACAATAAATTGACCGGCGGCACCATTACTGTAAGAAAAGTTTCTGATGGCGTTGGTGTTGAAAAGATTTTCCCGTTGACTTTGCCGACTATCACCAAGATTGAAATGAAGAAGGAAGCCGAAGTAAATCGCGCTAAACTTTATTTCTTGAAACGTGGTTACAAGAAAAAACTAAAAGAGAAAAAGTTAGCTTAATACACTTTTCCACGCCGAGGTGGTGAAATGGTATACACGCAACCTTGAGGTGGTTGTGGGAGCAATCCCGTGGAGGGGTTAATAGTTATATCGGGCGCATAGCTCAGCTGGTTAGAGCACTTCGTTTACACCGAAGGGGTCCAGGGTTCGAATCCTTGTGCGCCCACAAATAAACAAAAAATACACTCCAAAATAAGAGTGTATTTTTGTTTGTAAAAAATATTGACACAACATAAAAAAAGTGCTATTGTATACAGTTATTTTGTTCATTAAAACAATTGACTGCTAATTTTAGCCATAAATAATTAATTGCTAAAATTAGCAGTCAAACTCATCAAAAAAAGAAGGAAACTTGAAGTTTTATTTGTCGTAGTGTTGCGAATTCGATGTCCAACCCTAACCCTCGTCAACCGAGGAAAAAGGAAAAAGGAGAATCATCATGAAAAAAACCTTGTTGTATGCAATTATCGCGATGTTTTGTTTCATCGGCCGTCCGGTCCTCGCCATGAACGACGAGGCCGTAAACGATTTCTGCGTTTACCTCGAAAACGACGATGAAAAGGTCATCAAGCTGTGCGGGGAAACTTTGGTGGGAGCCAAAACCGGTGAGCTCTTCAAGACTAATGCCAAAATCGTCACTCAGTACCTTGAGATCTTCGGCGGCTTGAACAAAATTCGCTTTGAAGCTGTTGCCGCCAAATCCGCCCAGGTGGAGATACGGATTCAGAAAGGCGAAAACAACACGACAACTGCCATTTTTTGCCAACAAAAGCAGAATCAATATGTTCACTTCATAAACAACGACCTCGTCGGCGACTCCTACGTTCAAGATGTTACCGCCAGCGCAAAGGGATGTTTCGATAATGAGACTCCCCCTGATGCTATCTTCAGAGAGGTACTCGGGGTTCAAGAGGTCGACGATGATGAAAAAGAAAGAGCCGATGAGAGGTGCACAACCGTCATTGAAAACCGTGCCCCTGGCGTAGTTATTCCGCTGGATGTCACGGCGTCTTACGTGCCCGAGGTGCAAACAGATCACCTTAAGAGTGAGTTGTGCTCGATGTTCGGCAACGAGTATGCTGCCATCCGCGTCTGCACTTACGTGTGGAAGGTATCCAATCATTTCGTGGATAATCAAAATGCTGATTCCATCAAGAACTTCAGGAATCTTGCGCTCATCCTCGAAAATCACGATTTCGAGCCTGTGGGAGTTAAACAGGTAACGCATAAACCCATCGAAGTTACGATGGACGATGACACCACAGATATATACTGTGGGGACGGTTATTCGGTTGATCGATACTCAGAGGACCATCTGAAAGATGTCGTCAAGGCAATTCATTATTGCATAGTGAAGTAACCACCATAACTTTGATTTCCAAAACCCGATCACAAACCGCATTCTTTCGAGAAGGCGGTTTTTTATTTTGACAAGAATTCGATTATAATATATGTTGTAATTTACTGTTCGTTGCACAACATTGTCCCTTAAACGGGAATGTAATCTAGTAGTAAAAAGGAGAGGTCATGAATTTGAACGGCAAACTGCTTGAAGAAGTGAGAAAAATCAAGAAAGAGGAGCTTATTGTTCCTTCCAAAACTGTCAGCCCCAAAGCCCCGCTAAGTTATGGCGAGCTGTCTTTCGAAGAGTCGCAGGTAGTTACTCAACTCTTCAGACTAAAAGAACAGTTATTAACCTTCTACGAGGAAGGTGCCAAGGCTGGTGATAGCTGGAACCCTTCTTATCAAGAAATGAAAGAGGGCTTTAAAGATCCTCAAGGGAAGGTCATGACACTCATATCCCTTCTCTATGTTTCTTTTCGACTTCGCTTCGAGCTTTGTGAAATCGAAATGGCTTTTGTCTTCGACGGAACAAAGATTTCACAGCCCACTGGCTATGAACAGCCGGGAGATTTGATTGTCTGTATGAATATCGACAAGGCAATAAAATTTTTTTGCGGAGAGCGTTTCGGCATCCCACAGTTTTTTACTTCCCCTCACTGATGTGCGGGGATTTTTTTATTCCAAAAAAAAGCGGCAACTGGTGTTGCCGCATGGGTTTATATTTCGGGTGGTTCAAGAGCTCGGCGACGTTTTTCGTCGCGCTCTGCTTTTTTGCTTATATTTTTTTCCCACAATTTTTTATTGTTCAGTATTTGATAAAGATCATGTGTTGTAAAATCTGGTTGGGACTTGTACATGTCTTCCAACTCTGCCCATCTTGCCCAATCTTCCGGTGAAGTTTCTTTGTAGAACCAGCGTGGGTACACTTCAAAAAGTTTCCCGCTTGTCTTAACGTTGGGACCGGCAAAGGCCTGTCTTTGGCCGCAGATTGGTATTGAGATTGTACCGGGACAGTATTCGGCATTAAGAAGCGACTGGATGGTCCCAGCTGTTATGAATCCCAGCCACACATTTAATTGCCTATCCACGATGACTATAAAACTTCCCCTTACATTAAATGTGCCCTCCCAAAAGAAATCGATTCTTTGGTTTCGAAGCCAGCTATCGGGAGCTTTAATGAGCCATTGTGTATTGATCGATGGCAGTAGCAGCACTTCGATTGTTGCTCGTATTGCACTGCCCATGTTCCGATCAAGCAACTCGCTCTTTTTCTTCTGTTTTGCATTCCATTTTGTAATCCATTTTGCTAGCCATTGGTTAAAACGGTACAAGCCGAAAAGGATAAACAACAATATTGCACATTCAAACAGTTGCCAATACAGCGTTCCCATTTGTTCCTCCGTAGAGAGCCTACTCGCCGTAGCAAGCAAACCGTTAACTTGTCAGCCTTGATGTTTAAGGTATTTTTACCACTGACAAATAACACTGAATTATTGCATTTTACCGTGCTTATGTCAATTCCAAAACAAAAACCAACTTTTAAAGTTGGCTTTATTAAATTAGACTGAGAGTTTAAAATTCAGCAGAATTTTCAATTTCAAATTTTTTGGCAGGCTTCCATAAGTTGATTTTAAAAGTGATAGCAGACATCCTTAGGGCAAAGCAAAAAGCTAAGAGAATATTTATAAAAAGCATGCTATTAATATAATTTCGTCCATACCAAAAGGCTGCGCCCAAGACTATCGCTACTGACGCATACAAATCACGATGCATGATTTCCGGGACTTCATTCATGACCATGTCCCTGATCAGTCCTCCTCCGACCGAAGTTATGACAGCGAAAAAAACTACGGCAAATAGTCCTAGGCCTGCATTAACCGCGTGATTAGCTCCGATCAAGGCAAAGACTACCAAGCCGATGGCATCTAAAACAAGCATGAAGCTGTTGATTTTTTGAAATTTCTTAAAGAATAAAATCGTAAAAATTATGCCTATGATTATAGTCGCAATATATTTTTCATCAAAAAAATAAAAAGGAACATGATTTAAAATCAGTTCCCGTATGGTGCCGCCACCCACTGCGGTAAGAAAAGCACAGACAAATATTCCGAATAAATCAAAATCTTTTTTGATAGCAAAATAACTGCCGTAACTTGCAAAGGCAAAAGTACCTATTAAGTCTAAGATGAGTATTTCGTTTATCATTTTGATTGAAAATCTCTTATATTTATAATAGCATAGGCTAATAATAGCGACAATGCTTAGTTATAAAAAGCAAAGGAAATATTATCTAGCTTAGATTAGCCCTGCTGTGCTATAATAATAAAAGTAAACTTTAATCATTTTAATATGAATAAAAAAACTGCATTGTTAATTCTTTTGGTCTTATTTCTTTTACTGGCCATAACTTTTGCATTATTTTTTCAAATAAAAAAAATTAACAATAAAAACCAAGAAGTTGTTCCGGAGGTAATCCAGCAAAAAACATTGACTGAAGAAAAAGTCGAAAAGCAAACAGAAGCTTTAAATGCTCTGGTGCAGACGGCAGAGGTAATCAAGGCTAGCAGTACTCTGGTCAAAGAGCAGTCGGAAAAACAAGTGGAAGTTTTAAAGGAGCTCGAACAGGTGAGTGAAGAAATTAGTGCAAGCAGTACATTAGTTAAAGAAAGAGAAAGAATGCAAGCTGAGGTGTTGAAAATGTTGGAGCAGGTTAATGAGAGAAAATAAGAAAATTTTTATCAATAGGAATACAAAAAGACAGAACACATGTTCTGTCTTTTTTTGATATTGTGGGCCGTATAGGATTTACCCCTACGCTAACGCTTCGGGGCATAAACTTCTCATCCTATTCAAATCTACATAAACAATAAAACTCACCTTGAAGGCGAGTCTTATTATTATATGTGGGCCGTATAGGATTCGAAGGGGCGGAAGCCCCACGACGAAAAAGATTAACGGCTAATGATTTAAATTATTTTTACAAATACAATCTGTATTAAATTTGTGGCACCCTTGTTTTTATAGGTTCTTTTGCCCAGAACAGCCCACAATTAAAAAGAACGGAAAAAATCCGTTCATTTTAATTGTGGGCCGTATAGGATTCGAAGGGGCGGAAGCCCCACGACGAAAAGTATAAATGTTATTTTGATTTATTACTCTTTCTTTTAAAGAATTGTAATTAGATATTTTCAATCTTTTGTTTTATAGGTTCTCTTACCTAAACATCCCACAATATAAAAAAACAGAACATTCGTTCTGCCTTTTTATATTGTGGGCCGTATAGGATTCGAACCTATGACCGTCTCGTTAAGAGCGAGCTGCTCTACCAGCTGAGCTAACGGCCCGATTAAACCATTAACAGTTAACATTTGACTATTAACTTTTTGTTGGTTAACAGCTAAGTGTTAATTGTTACTGGTTATTTATGTGGCTGGAGAGAGACTTGAACTCTCGACCTCGGCGTTATGAGTGCCGCGCTCTAACCAGCTGAGCTACCCAGCCTATTTTAACTTTTAACCTTTGACCGTAAACACTTAACAAATTCAATTGGTGTTAATAGTTAAATGTTAACTGTAAATTGTTATTCTAGTGCACCCGGCAGGGATTGAACCCACAACCTTCTGGTCCGAAGCCAGACGCTCTATCCAATTGAGCTACGGGTGCTTTTAAACTATTAACCTTTTGATCACCTGCTTGCCGGTAGGCGGGTTAACAATTAACAAACTCCCTAAGAGGGACCCCAAAACCTGGTGTTTTATACAAAAAACTCCCCATCTGAGAGCTTATTTAATACTAATATATTTTATTAATAAAATCAAGCCACGAAAAAATTCTTTGAATTATCGTGGCAGGCCGTGAAAACTCTAAGAATTATCGTGGCAGGGAAGGTGAAAACTATAAGAATAATCGTTTTGGTACAAAAAAATCCGGCAATCGCCGGACTTTTTATATTTTGAAAAACTTATTTTTTCAAAGAATCTTTCAGAGTTTTACCAGTCTTGAATTTTGCGACTCTTACTTCTGGAATCTGGATTCTTTCGGTAGGATTCTGTGGGTTTACACCACCGCGAGCGTGGCGTGATTTGGACATAAAAGTTCCAAAGCCGGTGATGGTAACTTCATTACCGATTTTTAATTCGCTGATGATGATGTTTACCAATGCTTCTAGCACGCCTTCGGCTTGCTTTTTGTTTAGATTGGATTCGGTTGCCAATCTTTCGATTAATGCAGCTTTATTCATATTTTTTATTTAATTTATATTAATATTTTTTATAATTGATTTTATCTCAATTGCTTTTTTGCTCTTTTCATCTATCGTGACCAATACTCCATTCAACATTGCCGGACCGCTTTCTGGGATTTCGTGCTTGTATTTCACTTGGGTCAAGAAGGTTTTTATTATGTCTTCTTTTTTCACTCCCAGTACGCCGTCGCTTGCCCCTACCATGCCCACGTCGGTAATGTATGCAGTTCCTGATTCAGTGATTTTTGCGTCATTGGTCATCACATGAGTGTGTGTTCCCAGAACTGCGCTCACCTTGCCATCCAGGTAATAGCCCATCGCGATTTTTTCTGAAGTCGCTTCTGCATGGATATCAACTATTATAGCAGACAAATTTTCGCTTGCCAAGTTCTCTACGGCTAATATTGCCTCTATTTCTCGGAAAGGACAATTGTAGTCCATCGACATGAATACGCGGCCAAGCAGGTTTATTACCAAGATTTTATGTTTACCTTTTTTTATGACACTGTAGCCTTTGCCGGGAACTTCGGTCGGGAAATTAGCCGGCCTGACAACAGGCAATCCTTTGGTAAATATCTGTTCGGCCTGCGTCTCACGATCGAAGGCATGATCGCCCAGGGTGAAGAATTCTACGCCTGCCTCCATTAATTCAACAATGGTTGCTTCTGTAATGCCTTTACCATGAGCTGCATTTTCTGCGTTAGCTATTATGACATCCGGCTTGAATTCTTTTTTCATTTGCGGCAAAGCTTTCTTAAGCGCTTTGCGTCCGATTTTTCCATTGATATCGCCAAAGAACAAAATTTTCAACATAAAATTATCTATAGTTACAATTATTGTAGAAAATAATTAAAAATAAATGCGCATTTCTCTGATAACGCTCACCTTGATTTCTCCAGGGTATTTCAATTCTTGTTCAATCTTTAAAGCGATCTCTTTGGCCACATTGCGTGAGCCCAGATCATCGACTTTTTCTGCTTCGACAAAGACACGGATTTCACGGCCAGCCTGGATAGCATAGGCTTTGTCGACTCCATCAAATGAAGTAGCGATTTTTTCCAATTCTTCCAAACGATAGATATATTGTTCGAATGAATCATGTCTGGCGCCTGGTCTGGCAGCAGAGATCGCATCGGCTACTTTTACGATAATAGAAATCAAGCCTTTTGGACGGTCATCATGATGAGTCTCAATCGGGGCGATGATATCTTCTGATAAACCGAACTTCTTTCCGATGTTGGCGCCGATTTCCGGATGGGTGCCTTGCACCTCGTGATCAACTGCTTTACCGATGTCATGCAATAAGCCACCCTTCTTGGCCAAAGAAACATCAGCACCCAACTCTTCGGCAAGCATACCGGAAAGGTGAGCCACCTCGACGCTATGTCTTAAAGCATTTTGGCCATAGCTTGTTCGATATTTCAAACGGCCAATGATCTGAACCAATTTTGGGTCGAAGCCAGTGATACCCAGTTCATACATCGCTTCTTCGCCAGCCTTTTTGATATCAACAGCCAATTCTTTTTTTGCCTGCTCAATAGCATCTTCAATCTTGGTCGGATGGATGCGGCCGTCAAGAATCAACTTGTCTAATGCTCGTTTGGCGATGTGTCTTCGGATAGAAGAGAAGCCGGAAACAGTAATCACATTCGGGGTGTCATCAACGATGATCTCGGTACCGGTCAACTGTTCGATTACTTTGATGTTTCTGCCTTCACGGCCGATGATGCGGCCTTTCATTTCATCACTTGGCAGCTCCACTGAAGTGGTGGTGATTTCTGCGGTATAGGTTGAAGCCAAGCGTTGCATGGTGCCAGCCAAAAGATCGCGAGATTTTTCTTCCAAGGATTCGTTTGATTCTTTTTCTAATTTATTAATTCTATTTAATAAATCTTCCTTAACCTCAGATTCAACATTGTTAAATAAAACAGTCTTGGCCTCCTCCTTGGTCATTTGGGCGATTTTTTCCAGTTTAGACAACTGTTCTTCTTTGATTTCTTTGATTTTTTCTTTGATCTCCTCAACTTTATTGACCTTGTCATAAAGCTGCTGCTGTTTGTCTTGCAATTCAAGCAGTTTTTGGGAAAAAACCGTTTCGCGCTTTTCTAAGCGAGATTGCAGTTCGCTGATTTCGCTACGTCTGCGATTGTCTTCTTTTTTTGCCTCTTCAATAATTGAAAGGGCCTTGGTTTGTGCCTCCAGAAGCACTTCGGACTGCTTGGTTTTCGCTTCGGCAATAATCTTTTCTGCCTTGGTTTCGGCGCCTTTCATTTTGGAAGTTGCCTGCATTTTT
>Ga0076210_128_pt1 | contig 10641 bp, 14 predicted proteins | sample RifGroE2_FD_68263 | JGI IMG/M metagenome (GOLD analysis project Ga0076210, IMG submission 68263) | Parcubacteria bacterium GW2011_GWE2_39_37
AACTTGTCGAAGGGTGGGCCGAGCATGATTCGAACATGCGAAGGCGAAAGCCAGCAGATTTACAGTCTGCCCCAGTTGACCGCTTTGGTATCGACCCTTATTAACAATTGACAATTAACTTTTAACAATTAACCATCGGAATGCAATTTTTTAATGAAGCCTCCTAATTGCTTTGCAACTTCTTCATATTCAGAAATCAAAACATCACAATTTTTTGATTTTGTTGATTTAACTTCTCTTAAAATGTCCAGACAAGCAACTACCTCGCTTATTGAACCCAAAGAAGTTTGAATAAACCGAGCGAAATCTTTATCAGATTTTTTTGCAGATCCCTCTGCAATATTTAAAACAACAGAAAGAGATGCTCGCTGAATTTGATCTTTAAATGAATAATTTTTTATTTCTTCGGTTAAAACCAATATCTTTTTATATAGTGTTTTTGCTGATTGATAAACCGGAAAGTTAATAAATCTAAAAGTATTCATTTGTATTGTTAACAGTGAATTGTTAATTGTCAACTGTTAAAAATGAGCCGATGTCGAGGATTGAACTCGAGACCCCTTCCTTACCATGGAAGTGCTCTACCGCTGAGCTACATCGGCATTTTAATAACAAATAACAATTAACAGTTAACAATTGACAGAAATAGTTAACTGTCAATTGTTAACTGTTAATTGTTTTATAACTCCCCTATCTGCGCTTTGAATTCTTCTAGTTTCTGATTGTCCGGATTTACCTTTTTTAGCCTATCATAGGCATCCAAAGCCGAAATCTTATCTTTTATTATTATACTGATTCGTAGCATTGTGTCAAGGTAGCGTGGATTATTTGATTCTATTTTTAGAGCCTTTTTTATATTGTTCATCCCCTCTTCAAGACTGCCACTTTCTTCGCCGATCAAAGATAAATTGTAATATGTCTCGCCAGTCTTTATCCCCTCCATCCCATCAACGTCTTCCTCCAATTTAAGTATATGCTCAAATGTCTGCTTGGCCTCTTCATAGTCTTTACGATCAAAATATAGGTGGGCCAATTGCTTAAAAGCTTCGATATTCTTGCTGTCCAAACCGATTACTTCGATTAATTTTTTTTCAGCAACAGCCAACTCATCCTGCCTGGTCAGTTCTTCAGCATTCTTCAATAACTGTTCGATTTTCTTATCCATTTCTTCAGGAGTGATATTCGGATCGGCATTATAACCTTCTTTTAGTTCATGCAATTTAGCGTACTGGTTTTTAAAAAATTCATTAGCAAAATGAAAAACAGGTCTCAACAACCTTAACATCTTTGAATTCCACTTTAAAATCGATCGCTTCAGCCGATTGCTAACGATCTGCTCTTTGAAACGCGCCTCTTTTTCCGCAGGGATGTTGTGTACATCTAAATTTGCTAAAGCTGGGAACTTTTTGGCTGCCACAATGATAATGACAAGTAAACTGATGAGGATCAGGACCAATGGGATTATGTCGTACATATATAACTAATCTTTCGGGTTATTTAATTGCTTCTATAAATTAGAGTTTTTTTGCCTTTATGTCAACCGAACGTCCGAAGCTGCCGAACAATTTCATCTTATTCAAAACGATCGCCTCCACGGCTTCAATCGAAGGGGTAAGCAGGACTCTTGGATCTGTCTCTTTTTTATTCTTCTTACAGGTATCTTTAAGCGTATCTGAGAATGCAACTTTGATATCGGTCCCGATATTTATGATGCGAACACCATTTTTGATCGCTTTGGCAATGACTTTATCAGGCACGCCGGATCCGCCATGCAAAACAAGCGGGGTTTTAATTTTTTCTGTAATTGCTTTCACTAAATCAAGATGGACATCTTCATTGGTAAAAGCGCCATGAGCAGAACCTACCGCTGCGGCGATGCTATCAACTTTGGTAGCTTTGACAAATGCGACTACTTCCGCCGGCACTGCCAAAGGCACGCCAGTGATTCTCCCGCCCACTTTGCCATGGCCACCGATCATTGACCCGACTTCACCTTGGACCCAAACACCTCGTTTGTGGGCGATGTCAACGATCTTTTTGGTCAATTCGATATTCTCATCAATGGGCATGCTTGATGCATCGATCTGTACCGAAGAAAATCCGGCATCCATACAAGCAAGGACAGATTCAAAACTGGAACCATGATCAAGGTGTAGCGCGATCTGCACATCCGGCGCCAGATTTTTTGCCACCGTTGATACCAAATGGTTAACCGGCTTCCTGCCCATGTACTTGATCGCGCCTTCTGAAACTTGGATTATGGCCGGAGATTTTGCCTTGACCGCAGCCCTTGCCACGCCCAAAATTGTTTCCAGATTGTGGACATTGAAGGCTCCAATAGCATAACCATGTTTAGCTGCATCTTTTACCAGGTCTTTGATGTGGACTAGCATAATATTAAATTATCAATTACGAATTAACAATTACGAAATTCTCCCCCTCTGTCATCTCGACAGACCCCGGGCTCATCCCGGGGGACGAGAGATCTCGGAGATTGGCAGGAATATTTAAAGCTAAAATAATCAAGCGAGACATTCGAGGATTTTTAAATACTAACTTGCAAATCCAGTTATTCCCTCACACCGAGATCCCTCACCCTAACGGGATTCGGGATGACAGAAGTGTAATAATTCTACTTAATTACTGCTTTTACTACTTTGAAAAATTCATCGGCATTCAAACTGGCTCCACCGACCAAAAGACCATCGGTATTTTCTAGGTTCACGAAACCTTTTACATTCTTACTGGTAATACTTCCGCCGTAAACAATGGAAAAATGATCACTGGCGATTTGCGGTCCGAATAAATCATTCAATGTTAATTTGATGATTTTGTGAGCATATTCAGCTTCTGCTGGTTCAATTGCCGTGCCGGATCCGATCGCCCAAATCGGTTCATAAGCGATTATTATTCTTTGATTTTGTAACAAGCTTAGCCCGCCTAATGACTGCTGCAATTGGTGGACCAGGACAAAATCACGTCGATCTGTTTTTCTTTCTTCAAAATTTTCACCGATGCAGACAATCGGCATCAGCTTGTCTGTGTTTAAAACTGCCTTTAATTTCAAATGAATCATTTCATAATTTTCTAGCATATAATTCCTTCTTTCCGAATGACCAACAATCACGTATTCACAACCTGCTTCAGTTAACATGGTTGGGCTGATTTCACCTGTATTGGCGCCGTTTTCGTTCGAACAGACATTCTGAGCTCCCAACTTGATCTTGCTACCTTTGAATATTTTTTTTACCTCTGGGATTGATAAAAAGCTGGGGCAGATAACCACTTGTCCATTTTTTAAATCTTTGAACTTGTCTTTCATTTGTTTGGCCAAATCCAAACTTTCTTTTTGCCCTAATTTCATCTTCCAATTGGCAATGACTATTTTTTCTTTCATGTATTTATTTTAAATTATTTATTATTTTGTTAAATCTATTGTTTATCATCGATAATGTTGAATTGCCTAATCTAATAATACGGATTTTGGTCCTAAATATCGATTATTTATATAATATTATACCATCAGTCACCGGATTTACCAATGATAATTATCATAAGCCCATTCAGCCAGGTTGTAGGCTTGTGTAAAACGAGATTTTTCGTCCACATCACCCAGAATCACCGAAATGATTTCATGGTTCTCGCTGTTGGTAAATTTACCGACAAAACAATAACCAGCTTTTTCATTGTAGCCGGTTTTCCCGCCCAAAACCCTGAGATCGGGCATCTCACCATGCAGGAGTGAATCAGTGGAATAAGCAACTTTTCTTCGATCATTTAAAGTTTTGAATTCATACTTCTTTGTCAAAGTCGCTTTTACGATATCTTTATTTTCAAACGCTGCCTTGGCAATTCTGGCGACTTCATTGGGCGAAGAGACGTTTTCGTCGTCCAAACCTACCGCGTCATAAAATACAGTTTTCTCAAGCCCCAAGGTCTTTGCCTTTTCATTCATTTTAATAACGAATTCTTCTTCGGTCAGTCCGGTAGAATTAACCAAGGCGATGGTTTCCGTATTGCCGGATGCCACCAAGCTCAGATAAAACAGATCTTTTACCTTGACCTTTTCGCCTGAAAAAAGATAGATCCGACCGCCTTCACGACGGTCTTCTTTTTTGATTTCGTAAATATTTTCCCAACCGGGATTATGATCAATAAAAACCAAAGCAGTTACCAATTTGGTAATACTGGCAATCGACCAAGGTTGGTCGGCATTTTTTTCAAACAGAACGGTGCCATCAACGACATCCATGACAAACCCGCCATTTGCCGAGGTTGAAAATTCCTCAGTACTCGTACTATTTTTCAAAGGGAGCTTGGGTGCGGCAACCGGCAATACAACCGCCTCTGCTGGAGGGGTGCGGCGTTGCAATAATAAATTTCTAGCGAAATCAATGTCACCAATAGTTGCATCTGCCTGATGTGCCACAACGATCTTTTTTGCCACCCCTGACCAAGATTCGATTTTGGCGTTCAGATTTTCCGATAAATCCGGCGCAACAAAATTGACAACCTTATTGTCTAAATTAAAGCTAATATTAAAGTAAATAATGGATAAGAATAGGGTTATAAACATGAATGTAAAATAGTACTAAAAATTGAATTAATAACCATTAACCATTGCTATATTGTTAAATTGTTATATTGCTGTTTCATTTTAAACAATTTAACAATATAGCAATATAACAATTTAATCTGCAGGTTAAACAGTCGCTTCCTCCGCCTTCAACATCCTGTCGATGGTATCGTCTTGATGCAGTTTTTCGTAGTCCGGTAATTGCTCGATTTCATTCAATCCGAGAAAGCGTATAAAATCAAAAGTGACGGTGTAATAAGTATCTTTTTTGTTCTTATCGACTTTGGCTTCAATCAAGCCTCTCAACAAGAGATTTCTCAAAATCAAACTACAATTAATTCCGCGAATGCGATCGATATCTATTTTGGAGATCGGCCCACGATAAGCGATGATGGTGAGTGTCTCTAAACTCGGCCGGGAAAGCTCCCCTGTTGTTTCGTCTTTGATAAACTCTTGAATCAATTTTGCATTATCCGGTGAACTGACCATCTGATAGCTGCTGCCGTTCTTGATTATTTGCAGCCCACGTTCTTCTTCTTTATATTCCTCAATCATCTGATCACCGACGGCTTTTATTTCTTTTTCAGCCACACCAATCAAATCAGCCAAACTCTTAGCCGACATCGATTTTGCGGAAATGAATAATAGGGATTCTATTTTGGATTTTATGTTCATATTAAAATTTCTTAATTTTCAATTTTCAATTTTCAAACAATTTTTCAATGCATCAATCCATTAATTAATTCATTAAAAAATTTACTAATTGTTTTAAAATTGAAAATTAGAAATTGAAAATTAAAGCTTGCTTATTTCAATCTCCCCAAACATCTCTCCTTGCACGGCGTCGATGTCTCTCATTCTGACTAATTCCAGCATGGCGAGGAAGCTGACGATCATTTCAGTCTTATTTTTTGCATCTGACAAAATACTACTGAAATTCATCTTTATGCGATTAAGTAAGTTGTTTTGTATCGATAAAATCTTGTCTTCAATATTGATCTTGTGTTCCAATGTCTGCTCGGTCAATTTCTGCTCAATCGGCTTGACTTTGCCGATTATTTCAGCAAAAACATTAGCCAAGACGTTTGCCTTCAAGTCCTTTGGCGGAGAAAAATTATTTTCTTTGACAATAACGATTTTTCGATTGAATGGGCGAGCAAACATAAAATGTTTAGTGCCGATCATTGCCTGTATTTTTTGGGAAGCAGCCAAAAATTCTTGATACATTTTTAACTGATGCTCAAATTCCTCGATTTCTTCCGCTTCTTCCGGATAAAGATAAGGCAATAAGGCTTTGGATTTGATCAAAAGCAGACGAGCCGCAACTACCAAAAAATCAGCCGTTTCTTCAGGGTCAATCGAAGCCAAATTATTTATATATTCAATAAATTGATCTGCAACCTTGGAAAGACTGACTTCAGTCACATCCAATTTCTCTTGCTCAATCAATTTAAGCAAAAGCGAAAGCGGCCCTTCAAATTTTTCTAACTTTACTTTTATCATTAAAACTCGACTTGTCATCAACTCCTTAATATTGTCATTTCGAATCCCCTTTATGGGGTGAGAAATCTCGGGGAAACAAAATTACTTCTATTAACCAGCTAATTATTTTAAAATTTATTAATGCTTTTTTCTTACACTTCCCTCACTCCTCTCCTCATCTGCTGATTCGTCGAGATGACAGAGGGTTTTATTTTTTCTTTTTCACAACCTTTTTAGCTGGTTTGACTGGTTTCTTTACAACTTTTTTTACTGGCTTCACTACTTTTATCTTTTTCTTCACTCCAAAATTCGCCAGCAATGCTTTTTCTGCATTGATAAAATCTTTTACTGCCAGTTCGATTGAATGATTGTAGCTGCCAGAGGAAAAGACGGCTGATTTTACTTTGGCTAGATTTTTTTCGATCACTACCGGCAAGTTATGAAAACCGCCGAAAGCACTCATTGCTCCGGCCTTCAATTTCAAAACTTCTTGCATTACTTTTTCGGTCGGAATTTTTAAAACTTTGATTTCCTTCTTGTTCTGTTTACCGATAGCAGTACCTAATTTTTTAAAATCCAGATTATGGTCAGCGGGCAACAGAACAATATAATAATCTTTATCTGCTTTAACTAACAACGACTTGGCGATTTCGCCTAACTTTTTCCTCATTGTCATCGCTGCATCCAGCGCAGTATAGACAGTGCGATGTTCTAATATCTGATGCTTAACCCCCAGCTGTTCTAAATATTTAACCAACTTTTCCGGTAATTTCGGCTTTGGAGAAGATTTTTTTACCTTAGGTTTAGATACTTTTTTTATAGCAGGCTTTTTTGTTGTTTTGGCTAATTTTTGAGCCATATAATTATTGATTAATTTTCGTAATTCGTAATTGTTAATTGATAATTGTATCATTATTATACATTATATTAAGTTTTGAGGCAAAATCTATTATTTTAAAATAAAAAAATCCCCCTACTACTTGTGCGCCAGGGCAAGTACCTCTTTTTGGACGTCTACATCCTGGAAATGCTCCGGTCGCTCTTGGAAGTCGCAAATGACGCGATATTCAGCCGGTGCCATTACCTTTTCCAGGAGCGGAAGCGCCTCGATGAATTCGATAACGTAGTCCACCTTAAGATTGGCAGGCTTCAGTGTCGAATTAGAATGGTTAGGGAAGTCTGCGATAGTCTGAAGGGTTTTGAGATTGCGGTTTAGGAAGTAGAAGATGTGATCACACTGGACAGAGCAGCCTATTTGCTCGGCGTACCACAGGACTATCAGTCGTGCTATCAGCTTGCTGCCGAGATCGTTGGCCATATCATCAAAGATGCCAATGTTATCTCCATCAATCAGCCTACCTTCAACAAAGTCTTTTTGGCCATAGCCGGCGACGTCAGTTGAAAGTTCATTGAGCACGATGACTGCTTCTTCAGGTGTTTTCACCTTCGTAGGTAATGGCCTGGTATATGCGATCCTAACAGGCTGACCATTTCCAGAGCGTACAATCGAAGTTCCGCCAACTGGCAGAAGACCGGCCATCTCGACCGCTGTCAGAAGATTTACCTCAGGATATTTCTCGGTGAGCTCCGCCATAACGTCACAGACGTCATAAAAAAGCTCAGGAGAATCTCCTACCGGTCTCATGTTGTAAAACCAGGGTGCCCAAGTCTTGTTCTTGAGCGTCCACCCTTCATTCTGGTTCACTTGCTTTTCCGCATTCCAGATCGTCTGAAGGTAGCGCTCTCGATAAAGAGGGACTATCATCGGGTAATAATGAGTTAATGGCATATGAGCTCCTTTGTCTTGGCTATTTTTATGCGGCTGCCATCAACTCGAGCGTCTCGTCGATTTCTGCCGCGATAACATCAGCTGCAGCGACCGGATCGGAAGCTTCGCTTATTGGGCGACCAATAACAGGGAAATCAATCCCGGCACGAATTGCTTCGCCAGGAGTAAGCACTCTTTCCTGATCATCCTGCTTGACTCCATCTTCGGCATTTTTAACCGCAGGGCGGATGCCAGGAGCTACAATGATCAGTTCGTTGAATTCAGGCTTGGCCCTTATTGCCAATGCTTCCTGAGCGGAGCAGATAACACCATCAGCACCGGCATCTCTGAGGTAGCCGACGAACTGAAGGACCTTAAGAATAGCTCCGGAACCGAAGATGCTGACGCAATCCTGATTCTTCGTGGTTGTAAGTACGGTCACGCCAAGAGCCAAAAGATTGCCCTTATTCTCCACGGCACTCTTTATCGAGGCTTTCCCGGCCGAACAATGGAAGTTGAACATCAGAGCTTCAAGTCTCGCTACGGCTTTGCTTGCGCCGGCAACAGTTTTGAAGTTCACGCACCTTCACAAGGTATCTGCTTGCAGCAATCCATGTAGGCGCCACAAGAAGACTAACCAGCATGGTCTGTTGAAGTTCGAAGCCGATCTTGAACCCACCGACATGGCCAGTGAGCTTTCGAACCCAGCCGATTGCCTTGTCGATGTCGTCAGTATCCAGCGCAAAGATTATCCTGTCCTTCCCCATCTTCCCTTGCATCTTTTCTTGACGTGTCATAATGCCTCCCTCATTGTAGTTACATCTTGTTGTTAATTTCCATTCTCACTTCTTCCTTCTAACTTCTTCCCTCCTCTCAACCCCCTTTCTGTAATTGTTCTGCTACTTCAACGACTTCTTCGATGCTTGTACGGCTCGGCGGTGTAATGATGAGCCATTCAACCCTTTCTTTGAGCTCTTGAGCCACTATACTTTTTCCTGGCCAGTAAACCATCGCTAGATTGTTTTGAGCTATCGATGGACGGTCATGGATACAAGCTACCGCAAGCGGAGAACAGAGGAAAAGTTTAATGTCTGATTCAACTATTTCCCTGGCAAACCGAAGTGCGATCTGAAGAGGATCATTTATTGCGTCTGCAAAAACATCCCTTTGGCTTGCTGCTTTTTTAATGTCTTCTTCGGGATCATCAGAATCGATACATACAGCAGAAAAACTAAAGCCTTGATTGAATGATCCCACTTCTCTTTCCGCCTGCTGAAAAGCCTTTAGCTCTCCTCCCCAGACGACTTTACAGTCCCTGAAGAAAATCGAGTTTATTATCAGCAAGTGGTTACAGGAAATGATAAAACAGTTGAATATACTCGCCAATTTGCGCACATCGGCAAACAGGGCTTCTGGTGCAATTTTCCGACAGTCTAGTATGAGCTCCCATTTCTCTTTCATAAATCCCCCCTCGTGTAATGAAGCAGATTGAATTCCAATGGTAAATATTTTTATCGAAATGAAATTTCGATTTTTTCAAGGTCCAAAAAAAAGAACAATATTGTATTATATACTATAAAAAACAAAAATCCAAGCCTCCTTGGATTTTTGTTTTTTAATATATACTATAACAGATTTATTGGACTGGTAGAGGCTTAAATTCTTTCAAACCTTCAACGCTATTTATCCTCTGGTTTAAACACTGATAGCCCTTGTCATGCGGCCAACGGGTTACCATATAGTCATTCCTGCTATCTTTCAAATCTTTGTTGGAAGTAAGGAAGGTGGCGCACAATTCATACATCTTGTCTTCGCCCGGCTTGTAGTCAAATTTTTGTCCGGTGACGCCGTCTTTGATATTCTCTTCGGTCAAATACCTTTTTTCTGTAATCAATACTTCCAAATTCGAAGGCAATTTTTTATTTTCTAAATAATATGAATTCAAACTGTTATCAATCGCATTGAAATTATTCAATACATTGTCATCTCTGTTTCTGTCTCTGGTTAATTTCGGTGAATCAATAAAGAAAAAGGCAGACACCAATGTGATAATGACCACTGCCAATGTCGTGTAGAAAAAAATATTAATCGTTCTGTCTTTTACACCAGCCAATTGCTCTCGCTTGATGTCATAGAAATAATAGCTGAATACTGTGCCGGCGATCACTACTGAGGCCAAAGCTTTCAAAACAAATTTCAGCGTTATATCGCCATTCAAAAAATTATTCAAAGTGCCGATTGCCCAACCCAGCATTACTACCGAGGTGACAAGAAGAATGAAATAAGATAGCCAACGCCTGACACCGGAATTTTTTGTCAAAACACCGGTGTATAAATTCTTGTTGATCTGCCAGGTAGTTAGATAATAAATCGGCGCGGAGATAATTATTGCCGAGATGGCAAACTTGACTGCACCGGAATCAAACATTCCCGCATACGGACGAACCAAATCAACCACCAGCTTATTGATGATCTGAAAGATTACTATGCCGACTGAGGTGGTCATGAAAATCAGAGAAACCAAAGACAAAAGATAGAAAAAGGCAAATTTTGCAGAATTATTTTGTTGTTCAATTTGCTGTTCCATAATTAAGCTATTTTTGAGTTAAATCTACTTACAACATACCTCTTTTGGCTAGTTTTTGCAACTCCTTGACAGATAAAGACTTTTATGCTACAATAGTATGTATTTCCATATTTTGGCTACAGACCATAAAAAAGGAGATGTACCTATGACAAAAACAATCTTACTAACGATTATCGCTCTCACATTTTCAACCAGCGCACTCGGGACGGAATGGCTTGTAAAACATGA
>Ga0076210_137_pt1 | contig 8113 bp, 8 predicted proteins | sample RifGroE2_FD_68263 | JGI IMG/M metagenome (GOLD analysis project Ga0076210, IMG submission 68263) | Parcubacteria bacterium GW2011_GWE2_39_37
CATCAGAACGTATGCCGATATCTGCACACATGCCATTGTAGTGGCACTTTGATTGGTGTTGAGATGCTGGCGGATATGCCTCTGACACTATCCAGTTGATACCATTTGTATTAACTGTATTCAGTTTAGCTGCGATGTCTGAGTTTATCATATTGCCATCTTTATACCTTCCAGATGCAAGCGTTACACAGTTATTGCAGTCTTGGCTATTGTTTGGGTTCCCTTCAGTTGATAAAGGTTCTTTGTCTGGTACTTTTTCTACAAACTGTATCCTTAATGATCCATCAAAAACTTTTAGTATATCAGGATTTATTTGATAAAGAATCATGTAAGAGGTTAAGGCTATCAATAGCCCGGTCACGCTTGAGGTAATCCAGGCTTGCGCTTCGCCTATCCTTGAAGAGTTGCCGCCTGCGGTCAGCCAAATAACACCGCCGATCATCATGGTAATGGTTGCCAATATTCCCACCACGCCGATCGCATAGTTGTATATGCCAGCGATGTATTCACCGATCCAACCGACACAAAGCTTCGATGGGTCGTCAGAGCACTTTTGCGCATCATTAAATCTTTTCATGCCCGGGATAGAAATTTGCAAGCTGTCAAAAGGGTTTTTTATTATTTAAAATAAAAGTTAAAAGAAACGAAGCGAGAAGAATGGATTTTGTAATTTTCAACATAATAAACTAATTGCAATTTTTAGTAGTGCCCGTAGGGTCGCATGTTTTATTATCTGTAAAAACATTTGTAGACCCTCCAACTTGATAAATTGGATCTAGACATCGAGATTTTGTACTATTGAAGCAATTTTTGATTGTTTTTGTCGGGTCTGCAGTTTCGTAATTTTGGCAGCAGCCATTTTGAACGATTTTGGAAATTTCATCATCTGACATACAGCTCTGACTATTTGCCGGCCAAGGGTAAATCTTTTTATCTTTGTAATATGCATAACCAGTTTTAATTTTACATTCATCCTCACTTAGAATTTCATACGCCTTATTACCTCCAGTCATATATTCGCAACATCCGGGTGTTCCCGTCGGCTTATTTAAATCTTTTACATTCAGAATTCCCGGAGTATTCAAATTAACCAATGCCGGGTTGATGGTGGCTAGCATTAAATAGGAAGTGAGGGCCAAAAATAAGCCGGTAAGCGATGCGGTAATCCAGGCTTTGGCGTCGGTTATTCTTTCCGGACTGCCCATGGCGGTTATCCAAAGGACACCGCCGAACATCATTACGATGGTGGCGAGAATTCCAACTGCGCCAATAGCATATTTATAAAACCAGCGGATATATTCACCGATCGGCCGTATGGTTTTGTCTTCCGAAAAATTTATTTCAGATTTTCCGCTGAAATCTTTAGTATCATCGCCAGTTTTTTGTCCTGGTATACCAACTTGAGGCGTAAATTTAATATCCGCAGCTGCTGAAGGTTTGGGTAAGAGCAATAAAAAAGTCAAACTTAATATTTGTAAGATAAAAATAGTGACGAATAAGTAGAGAAGGATTTTTGGGAATTTTTTGATCATGTTGAATAATTATAATTTTAAAAATTCTTGTATTATTCTCTCCATCGTCTCTTCCGGTATATCTCCTTCAAATTTGTATCCATTAATGAACCAGGTGGGCGTGCCTTGTACATCCAGTCTGGCTGCGTCTGCTAAATCTTTTTGGATTTGGATCTGGTATTTATTGCTATTTTGACAATTATTGAAATTGGCAGAATTAACCCCGATCTGCGTTGCCAGGGCAGATAATTCTTCTTTGGTTTTTAAGCCTTGTTGTTCGTAAAGCTTGTCATGCATCTGCCAAAACAAGCCTTGTTCACCGGCACATCTGGCGGCAATAGTTAAATCTATGGATTGCTCGGATATGTATGGAAAATCACGATAAATAAATTTTACTTGGCTATTATATTTTAAAGCTAGCCTCCTAATTATTGGAAAAGAATTTTTGGAAAAGGGGCAGGCGTAGTCTGCAAATTCCACGATGGTAACTTTAGGATTTTTGGAACCGATAGAAAAACTATTTGGTCCCTCGGTATCAGGAAACTTGACTAAGCCAGAAAAAATATCGGGATTAGCACGGATACTCTGTACACGATCAAAAATATAGAAGCCGGTGGCGACCAAAACAATCAAGAAAAAAGAAAAAAATGATATGATGATTACCCCATACCAACGGAGATACCAAGGTTTTTCTGTTTGCATTGCTTCTAGATTCATTGCTTATGTGATAAAATAAAAAAACATTGTTAAATTGTTGAATTGTTAAATTGCTTCTTGATTTAACAATTTAGCAATGTACCGATATTATACCATAATATATGAGCAAGCAAAACATTAATCACTTGGAAAAAGAAGTAGAATTAAAATATAAAAAGAAAGAAAAACGCAAGACGCAGAAAATGAAAGTCAGCGGGGCGGGTGTGAAGCAATTGCAGAAAATTATCAAAGGTAAGGGAAAATAACAAAAAGATTGACTAGTTTACATCGTGTATTGTATAACAAAAGTTATTTGATACACGTTATAACTTATACGTTACACATTCATGTCAAAATACGATTTTAAAATTATTGAGCCGAAATGGCAGAAAAAATGGGAGGAGCAAGAATTATATAAAGCAGAAGATAATTCACCTAAACCGAAAAAATATATTCTGGACATGTTCCCTTATCCAAGCGGATCCGGTTTACATGTAGGTCATGTTGAGTCATATACCGCAACTGATATTTATTCTCGCTTTATGAGGTTGAAAGGTTACAATGTCTTGCATCCTCAAGGATGGGATGCTTTCGGGTTGCCGGCAGAAAACTATGCAATAAAAACTGGTATCCACCCAACCGAAACAACGAAAGAAGCAATAAAGACATTTACCAAGCAGATTAATTCTCTGGGCTTTTCTTATGATTGGAGCAGGGAAGTAAATTCTTCAGACCCCGCGTATTATAAATGGACTCAGTGGTTGTTTTTGTTGTTTTATAAGAATGGATTGGCTTATAAGAAAAAAGCAAAAGTGAATTGGTGTGAAAGCTGCCAGACGGTTTTGGCCAATGAGCAGGCCGAAGGCGGTGTTTGCGATCGTTGTGGCAATAAAGTAATTCAAAAGGATTTAGAACAATGGTTTTTCAAAATTACAGACTTTATTGAAGACCAAGTAGTAGATAATAATGAAGTCAAAGGTTTGCTGAACGGCTTGTCTTCTGTCGATTGGCCTGATTCGACCAAGGCAGCGCAAAAGAATTGGATTGGCAGATCGGAAGGATCGGAAATTAAATTTTCAGTTGGTGGTTACGAGCCGGGGATTAAAGTTTTTACTACCCGGGTGGATACTATTTTCGGTTGTACATATGTTGTTGTTGCGCCAGAACATCCGTTACTTAAAGAATTAGGGAAGGCGATTAAAAACATTGATGAGGTGGAGGCATATGTGGCTGCTACGAAAAAGAAAACAGATTTAGACAGAATGGAGGCAAAAGAGAAAAGCGGAGTTGAATTAAAAGGCATCAAAACTGTCAATCCTTTTAATGGGAATAGCGTGTCAGTTTATGTTGCTGATTATGTTTTGGGCAGTTATGGAACTGGCGCAGTGATGGCAGTTCCGGCCCATGATGAAAGAGATTTTGAGTTTGCCAAGAAATACAATCTTCAGATCAAAGAGAGTATTATATCAAACAAAGGGTCCAAAACAGAATGCTATACCGATGATGGTCAGCTTGTGGACTCCGGAGAATTTACTGGCAAAAGTTCAGCTGAGGCGAGAGAGTTAATGATGCAGTGGTTAGAAAAAAATCTGCAGGGTAGCAGGAAAGTCAATTATAAATTAAGGGATTGGTTGATTAGCCGCCAACGTTATTGGGGAGCACCTATTCCGATAATTTATTGTGAAAAATGTGGTGAAGTTCCTGTGCCTGAAAAGGATTTGCCGGTTTTACTGCCAACTGACGTTGATTTTAAGCCCACCGGAGAATCACCGTTGATGTTGTCAAAGACCTTTCATGAAGTGATTTGTCCAGTATGTGGCATAAAAGCCAAACGAGAATCAGACACTATGGATACTTTCGTTTGCTCCTCCTGGTATTATTTAAGATATGCGGACAATCTGAATGATCAAGAATTTGCTAGCCAATCAGCCTTAAAGCAATGGTTACCAGTAGATGTGTATTTAGGAGGTGCTGAACATACAGTCCTACATCTTTTATATGCAAGATTTTTTACCAAGGCTTTACAAAAATTCGGCTTGGTTGATTTTAATGAACCTTTCTTGAAGTTGCGCCACCAAGGAACTATCTTGGCTGAAGATGGAACCAAGATGAGTAAGTCCAAAGGGAATGTAGTAAACCCTGATGTAATAGTCGAGCAATACGGCGCAGATGCCTTAAGAATCTACGAGATGTTTATGGGTCCATTGGAAGATGCTAAGCCTTGGAATACCAAAGGAATAGTTGGCATAACTAGATTTTTAGAAAAAGCTTGGAAATTGGCAACCGAAAAAACTTTAACCGATTGTGAGGTTGGAGTAGGGCAGTGCAATTGCGCACCGGTAGGTTTGCCACAGCTATTGCATAAAACTATTAAAAAAGTTACTGAAGATATTGAGGAATTCCGTTTTAATACGGCTATTTCACAAATGATGATATTTGTGAATTTTGCCAGCAAGTTCGATTCTTTGCCCAAGCCGGCAGTGGAAAAATTTTTAAAGATTCTGTCACCTTTTGCTCCTCATATGGCCGAAGAATTGTGGTCCTTGATAGGGAATAATGAAAGTATCTTTTTGCAAAAGTGGCCAGAATACAATGGCGCGTTGATAAGAGATGAACTGGTTAATCTTGTGGTGCAAATCAATGGCAAGGTTCGAGAGACTATCGAAGTTGAAGCAGGGATCACAGAAGAAGCAGCTCAAAAGATCGCCCTTGAACAAGAAAAGATAAAACCTTGGCTCGAAAACAAAGAAATTATCAAAGTAATTTTCGTCCCGGATAAGTTGATAAATATTGTGGTGAAATAAAATAAAACAGGCTCTAAGTGCCTGCAGCTGCAGGCACTTAGAGCCTGTTTTTATTCCAGTAAATATTTTTTATATTCTTCTTTTCGTTCACTCGAATCATTAACAATCATCTCAACAAATTTTTCATATTCGTTCAAGCCCTTAAACTGTTCTAGGATTGGTTTTTTATCACACAATGTGCCATTCCTCAAGTAAAGATAATCTTTATAGCTGGACCAAGGATAATTTTTGGCATCGCCTAGCCCATGGATTTGGCAATTGCCATTAATGTAACCAGATAACCACAAAAGGTAATCGTTGGTATTGATGTGGACCGCTTTAAATGGTCCTTGGAAAAGTGATCCGCTACGTTCATGTTTGAGATTAAAATAGTTTGTGTAACCCATGCTTATTTTGTGCATGAATTTTGTGATGCCATTTTCTATTTGTTGTTTTAAAATAAAATGGAAGTGATTTTTATTCAGACAATAACAAATGATATTAACTAACGATGTAGATTCTCCAGGCTCTAAGTGCCTGCAGCTGCAGGCACTTAGAGCCTGGAGAGTTCGTAAACTACCGATTGATTTTTCAATATTAAACTCCCTCATCCCGGTTAAAAAGCGAATAAAATCATTTTCATCAACAAAAATTTGTCTTTTATCTACGCCGCGATTGTAGATATGATAATATTCATCAGTTTGAAATTCAAACTTACGCATTTTCTGTTTTAAAAAAGACGAATTCCTCGTCTTTTTTTGTTTAGGTGTAAACTATTTAAACTTAACGCTATTTATTACGTCACTATAAATTTTGTCGTAGAGACTTTTTGAATCGGTAGAGGCAGCCATTTGGATTTGTAAAAATTCATTTGTATTATTTTTTATCGTTGTGGTTATTTCATAGCTATTATTTTCAATAAATTGATATTCCTCTGAATAAGCTTCTTTGCTATTTATAATTGAATATTTATCATAGATTTTTTTTGCACCTGTTTTACTTGAGGTTTTATAGGCTTCAAGCACGATTGATGGTTCGATTTTTTGGTACATAATAGTTATGAAAGATTTTTTTTCTTTAAATAGGTTTTGGTCGTAGTCTCCCAAAAATATCACATAATCAAAATCACTGCTTTTTTTAATGCTATATTTTTTTAAATATTCAAAGCTGAAAGGGTATTTAGGGTCTAAATATTTAATTTTATCATCATTGTTTGGTACGGGCGTGGTGTTATTATTAACTATGTAATCATTGTTAGTTTTTAAATCAAGATAATGTTCGGGTATTTGTGCCAAATTATTGTTCGTTATGCCGACTCCTAAATTTTTCATTATATAGAAAGCATTAGCCGGGTTGCCTAGAAAGAATCTTTTTTGATCCGCAGGATTTACATACCATGCCTCGCCATTATTTTCAACTTGAAGTAAAATTTTACCTAGTTGTTTTTTGGTAAAATTAATATCAATCGTTATTTTGTTCGAGCCACTGGGATTGTAGTTATTTAAAATTTCTGTTTTGTCGTCATAACCATCTCCATCAGAATCGGCCTTGTATTTATCCGTTTTTAGACTATTTTCAATTGCATCACTCAAGCCATCATTATCTGAATCAAGGCCTTGGTATTTAGTGATGGCAACTGGAATTTTTGACAAGTCTTTATTGGTTATGCCTTCTCCCAATTCCTTCATAATCTTAAAGGCATCATTTGGTCTGCCTAGATAATATCTTTCATCGAAAAGGGGGTCTACATACCAAGCTTCGCCATTTTTTTCAACTTGGAGCAAAATTTTTCCTCTTACTCTGGATAATAGAGAGATGTCAGCTTCTGCGAAAGAAGTATAATAAAAATAAGACAGAACAAAAAAACAAATTACATAAAGAAGATTTATAGTGTTTTGTTTATTCATATTCTTCATTGTTTACCACAAAAAAAATTCATAGCATCTGCTGGAGTTATTTTACTCAGTGTCATGTCTTGGGCAAGTCCAAAAATTACCTCACCAACATTACACATTCCATTGCCTTGCATTGGTTTAAATCCGATAGACGGACAACTTCTGATTAATTCTGATCGAGCTTCTTGTCCAAACAGAATGGCATATTGTAGTTGGTCATACGCCCCACATCCCCCGCATAAAGCACAGGTGCCTATACACGCGGGAGTTGTTTGACAGGTTTGGATTTTTAAAGCGATCTGCGCAACATGAACCTTTCCGGTGCCTGCAGCAAATACATCCATTTTTACCTCATTAATAATTTTTGGCAATCCGCTGAATAAAAAGACAGTTGTTAAGGCAAAAAATGATATTTTAAATAATTTTGATCTAAAGAAATTAGGATTCATAATTGTTATTATTTCTGTTATAATAATATCACAACCTTTAAATTAAATAAATCATGAATGAACCTCCTCGATCAGACTAAAAAAATTTGTAAATTGTATGATATCCAGCCTGCCCGGTCAAAAGGGCAGAATTTTTTAATTCGGGAAGAGGTTTATGACAAGATAGTTGAGGCGGCGGAAATTAAAAAAGATGAGATAGTGCTGGAAGTCGGACCTGGTCTCGGTTTTTTGACGGCCAAGCTGGCCAAGCAAGCAAAAAAAGTCATTGCGGTGGAGTTGGATGACAAGATTGCCGAAACACTAAAAACCGCTTTGCTGTTACAAAAAGCGGAAAATATTGAAGTCATTAATAAGAATGTATTAGATATACAAGTCTTGGCTTCAGGCTATAAGATTGTGGCTAATTTACCCTATAACATCACTTCGGTTTTTTTACGTAAATTTTTAAGTACTGAACATCGGCCGGAATTGATGTTTCTGTTCAGTTTTATGCCGAGGCGGAAATCATCCAAAATGTGCCCGCTGATAATTTTTGGCCAGCGCCTAAGGTGGATAGCGCGGTGATCAGAATAAGAATTAAATCCCCCCAACCCCCTTTGTTAAAGGGGGCGTTTAAAGAGAAAGATTTTTTTCGGTTGGTTAAATTCGGTTTCGGAGCCAAACGAAAGATGTTAAAAAACAACTTAGCCGGTGGATATCACATATCCCAAACTGAGGCAGCAGAAAGGATTAAAAAGGCCGGTTTTGATGAGAAAATTCGGGCGCAGGAGTTATCAGTG
>Ga0076210_145_pt1 | contig 6653 bp, 7 predicted proteins | sample RifGroE2_FD_68263 | JGI IMG/M metagenome (GOLD analysis project Ga0076210, IMG submission 68263) | Parcubacteria bacterium GW2011_GWE2_39_37
TGTCTTGATTTCTCATAAAGATAAAAGAAATACAGTATGCGTGTCTTCTCAAGTAGGCTGTCCGATGGGTTGTGTTTTTTGTGCCACTGGGACCTTGGGTTTCAAAAGAAATCTGACTAAAGATGAAATAATCGAACAGGTTTTGTTATTTGCTCGGATGTTAAAAAAGACCGGCGAAAAAGTTACCAATGTGGTGTTTATGGGCATGGGCGAACCCTTTTTGAATTATGAAAATGTAATCAATGCGATCCGCTTTTTGAACAGCGAAGAAAGCTTGAATTTAGGTGCTCGCCGTTTTTCTATTTCTACTGCCGGCGTTATTAATGGTATCAGAAAATTGGCCAAAGAAAATCTGGAAGTCAATTTGGCTTTTTCTTTGCACGCTGCGGACAACGAACTGCGTACTGCCATTATGCCGATCAACAAAAAATATCCCTTGGATAAAGTTTTGCTTGCTATCATTGATTATATTGAACAAACTCATCGTCGAGTCATGTTCGAATATGTGATGATAGATGGGTTGAATGATTCAATCAGTGATGCCAGGCGACTTGTGGCAAAAGTAAAAGGTATTCTTGGCTTCGTAAACTTGATCCCATATAACAAGACTGAAATGAATAAGCCATCTTCTCCTGAAAGAATCAGAAAATTTAAAGAGATTTTAGAACAATCAGGCATTGCCGTGGTGCAAAGACATGCCTTCGGTCAGGATATTGATGCGGCTTGCGGACAGTTGGCGGGGAGGAAAGCGCGTAACGTGTAACGCATAACGTGTAACGCATAACGTGTAACGCATAACGCATAACGTGTAACGTAAAAGTTATAATTTGAAAAAAAGACAAGCGCTGCTTGTCTTTTTTGTTTCTTCTAGCGTATACATTGATTTGTAGAAAAAGGTGGGGTGGGTTGGCGGGCAGACCTGTCGAAATGGGAGTCAAATTTAGTTGTTGCTTCTATGTCGAAAAAAGGCTAAAATAAATATTAAGAATAATAAAAAATTTAAAATATGATCTGGAGTCTTGTCGTGATAATTTTAGGCCTCGTAGTGTTTGAGGTAATCAGCAGCATAGACAATGCGATTGTTAATGCGCATGTATTAAAAACTTTACCGGAGAAATACCGCAAGATATTCTTAGTTTGGGGATTGTTACTTGCCGTATTCGTTGTCCGTGGTCTATTGCCCTTCTTGATTGTCTGGATGGTCAACCCTTCCTTGTCAATTTTTGAAGTATTCGCTTTCGCTTTCTCAGGAGATCCGAGCATTATGGAGTCGGTAGAAAAATCCAAACCCATCTTATTGCTAGGCGGCGGAGTTTACTTGTTCTTAGTTTTTTTAGCTTGGCTTTTTTTAGAAGAAAAGAAATACGCATTCTTGGTAGAACATTTCATTCATAGACGCGGTGCCTGGTTTTATGCGATCTCTTCTATCGCCTTGACTACAGTTACTTGGTTTGCCTTAAAGATTAACCCTATCTTAGCTCTATCCGCTTCAATTGGTGCGACCATGTTCTTTATTACTGATGGTTTTAAGAAAAACGCAGAAGAGCAAGAAAAGAAATTGTTAACCAATTCCAGTATGAGTGCTTGGTCAAAGATCCTGTATCTTGAAGTGCTTGATGCATCCTTTTCTATTGATGGGGTAGTAGGGGCTTTTGCTTTTACCATCTCCGTACCCCTCATTTTAATCGGTAACGGTATCGGCGCATTTGTAGTCAGGGAGTTCACAATTCGCGGCATTGATCTGATCTCAAAGTTTGCATATTTAAAAAACGGAGCAATGTATTCCATCGGCTTTTTGGGCAGTATTATGGTTTTGGAATCTTTCGGCCAGCATTTTCCATTCTGGATGGCTCCTTTGAATACTTTCTTATTATTGGGGTTATTCCTGTTTTTGTCTTACAGGGAGATAAAAGCAGAAAAAGTATTGGAAAATAAATAATTAAATGTTATAATATAATCACTAAATTAATTTAAAAATCATGTTTAAAGCCATCATTTCTAAAAAACAAATAATCTTAAAAAGCTTCCTTATTTTCTGGTTAGTAATCGCTACCGGTTATATTATTTTCGATCTCTATAGCCGATACCAAGTCTCTTTATTAAGACAAGCCTACAATGCCGGTCTTACCGATACTATCAATAATGTGATCAGGCAGGCAGAAGAAAGCAAGTGTCAACCATTCGATGCTTATAGCGGAGAAAAAAAAGTTTCGCTGATTGATGTTAAGTGCTTACAAAATACTGCGCAAGAAGAAGCTCCAAAACAATAGGAATTATTAATTTTTTACAATATATATGGCTAACAAAAAATTTAGCTTCTCCTCTTATTTATTGGTGGCGGTGTTTTTGCTTTTTGGTTTGACATTATCACTACATTCTACTCTTGCTGCTTGGGTGGCTCCATCAGCGGTTCCACCGGCAAGCAACATTGATCAGCCGTTAAATGTTGGCTCAACCACTCAGAGTAAAGCAGGCATTTTGTCTACCAATGGTCTAAGTGTAATGGGAGGCTTTAGTGTTTGGAGTAACGATCTATATGTTGATGTTGTAAACCATCGGGTAGGGATAGGTGACTCTACCCCTAGTCAAAAATTAGATGTCACCGGTATTATTACTGCTTATTCCGGTTTTCGAGTCAATAATACTGCGGGTGCCGCCGGTCAAAGTACTACCGGAAATGCTGGCACTGCTACCGCCTTGTCTACTAACCCAACTAATTGCCCAGCTGGCCAATATCCCTTAGGTATTACAGCTTATGGTGTGGCAGAATCTTGCTCCTCAAATATTAGTACCGCCAGCGCCTTGTCTACCAATCCTGCTAATTGTCCAGCCGGCCAGTATCCTTTGGGTATTGCAGCTGATGGAACAGTCGAATCTTGTACTACGGTATCCGCTAGTGGAGTAACGGGTTCGGGAAGTACTAGTTACCTTAGCAGATGGACTTCCGCAACAAGTTTAGGTAATTCAGTTATTTATGATAACGCAACAAACGTAGGTATTGGTACGGCGTCACCATCTCAAAAATTAGATGTTTACGGTGTTATCACAGCTTCTTCTGGATTTCGCGTTAATAATACTGCTGGCTTAGCTGGTAGCTATTTACGTAGTGACGGCACCAACTTGATAATAAGCGGTATTCAAGCTTCTGATGTGCCTACTCTCAATCAAAACACTTCAGGCAATGCAGCTACTGCCAGTGCTTTATCAGCAAACCCAGCCAATTGTCCTGCAGGCCAGTATCCTTTGGGTATCGGAGCCAATGGAGCTGTGGAGTCCTGTACTGCCAATCGCAGGCCAGTATCCTTTGGGTGTAGCTGCCGATGGCAGTGTCCAGTCTTGTACCGCAGCCACAGCATTATCTGGAGGCGATATTAACCGTTTACCGAAGTGGACAAGCGCTTCAACGATCGGGCTTTCGGATATTTATAACAGTGGAGGAAGAATCGGCATAAATAGATCAGACCCTAATCAAACCTTAGACGTTTTGGGAATAATTAATGCAGAATGGGGTTATAGAGTGGGTAATACCGCAGGAGTAGCCGGTAGCTATCTGCGTAGCAACGGCACTAATTTAGTTATCAGTGGTATTCAAGCATCCGACGTTCCAATTCTTAATCAGAACACTACAGGAACTGCAAGTGCTTTGTCAGCCAACCCAACGAATTGTCCAGCCGGCCAATATCCTTTGGGTGTTGCAGCCAATGGAGCAGCTGAGTCTTGTACTACGGTACCAGCAGCCGGCATTTCCGGTTCGGGTACAACCAATTATCTTAGTAAATGGACATCAGGAACAGGTCAAGGTAATTCGGTGATTTATGAAACCGCCGGGGGGTATATTGGCATAGGGAAAACGAATCCAGGTCAAAAGCTAGATGTTAACGGAAGAGTAGATGCAACAAATTTTTATGCAACTCCCGCAGCAGGGGCAACTGGAATATATTCCTCGTCAAATGGGGGAATAGCAGTTTATGCCCAAACTAGTGGTTCAGCAAACGCGATAACGAGTTGGAATACAGGAACTGGTTATGATTTTTATGGATATGGTAAAAGTCGTTTTGGTTCAATGATTGGAATAGCAAGAGACCCTTCTTATACTTTGGATGTTAACGGCGACATTAACTATACCGGCACGTTGCGTCAGAATGGTAACTCTCCGATTGTTTATGTAAATGGTGGTCCAAAGAGTGTAACAGGGGCAGCTGCCTCCTGGGCTACCGCAGACTGTCCAGCGGGTAAGGTGATTACAGGTGGTGGATGCTCTTATGCAGGGTCTACTTCTTTTACACATTCTTCAAATTATCCACAGTCAACCACACGATGGTACTGTTCCTTCTATGTTAATGGTGGCGCTACTGTGATAGCAACCGCCTATGCGCTTTGCATGTAAAATAAAAATATGAAAAAAAATCTAATCTTTGTTGTTGCTATAATCTTAATTTCTATTCTTAGTTTCGCTTTAGGATTTAAGGTGGGAAAGAATAATAAGATATCCATTAATAATCAGGTTAATGATTTTCAAGCAGGATGGGAGGCGGCGAAAGCTCGCTTAGCTAAATCAGGCATAAACACTACATTTAATGGGCAGGTAAATACTATAAGCGGTAAAGTAGTAAAAATGAATAATGAAAATTTAACCTTGGAAATTGCTCCTCTTGAGCCATTGGCGGATGTAAATTTAGATGAAAGAGATGTATTGATTACTAAGAATACAAAGTTTTATAGCCTTGTGCCTAAAGATCAAAAAACATTAGATAAAGAATTTGCAGAATTTACAGAAAAGATGAAAAAGCAAAAAATTAATGATCAAGCAGTTGTTCCTCCAGAATCATTTACAAAAAAAGAAGTTGAAATTTCTTCCATTAAGCAGGGTATGTTTATAAATGTATCATCGGAAGAAGATATAAAAAATGTAAAGAGCTTCCAGGCAAAAGAAATATTCTTTCAGCCAGAAATCCAACCAGTTATTGAAGCGGAAGTTAAGGCAGAAAATTAAGCAAAGCCTTAGATCAAAAATAAAATACAGACAAATATTGTCTGTATTTTTAATTGGAAATTAATGAAGAGTGGGATATAATACAGATATATTAAACTAATATTATGAAACCAAAAATTGGTGCTCACGTTTCTGCGGCGGGAGGACTATATAAATGTTTTGATAATGCAAAAAAAATAGGCGCGGAATGCATCCAGATTTTTGGCGCCTCGCCCCGGGCCTGGAGGACAAAAATCATCAGTGTGGAGGATGCGAATAAGTTCAAGCAAGTTGCCAAAGAAGCCAATTTTGATTTGTCAGGCGTTTATCTCCACGCCAGTTATCTGGTTAATCTGGCCAATGTCAATGAAGAAAACCGACAGCTCTCTATCTGCAATCTGACCGATCATCTCAGGATTGCAGATTCGATCGGAGCTCACGGTTTGATTTTTCATCTTGGATCCAGTGGGGAAGAACCGGACAAGAATATCGCTCTACAGAAGACTGTGAGTGCGATGCAGGCAGTTTTAAAAGCGGTGCCAGGCAAAGCCTGCTTGATTATGGAAAATTCAGCAGGCGGCGGAAACAAGCTAGGATTCAGATTTTCTGAAATCGGGGAAATATTAAAAAAAGTCGGATCAAATCGAGTTAAAGTCTGTCTGGATACGGCCCATATTTTTGCCGCTGGTGGTATTGAAGAATATACGCCAAAGAATATTAAAGCGCTTTTTGATGAATTCGAAAATGAAATCGGCCTAAAAAATCTAGTCGCATTGCACATAAACGACTCAAAAACCTTATACAACTCTCATCACGACCGCCATGAAAACCTTGGCGAGGGTCACATCGGCCTAGAAGGTTTTAAAAACCTAGCCAAAGAAAAAAGACTCTGGGATAAGGACTGGATCCTAGAAGTGCCTGGTTTTGATAACGAAGGTCCAGATTTGAAGAATATGGAGATATTGAAGGGGCTGTTCACTTAATCATTGAACACTTGAGCACTAGAGCAAAAGAAATATAAAATTATATTTATGAATGATTTTCATCAAAAATTAAAAACTATCACTAATCAGTATGCTCATGATGTGTATAGAGTTACAAAAAGTTTCCCCAAGGATGAATTATTTGGCGTCACTTCTCAACTAAGAAGATCTGCTCTGTCAGTAGCGCTTAATTTTATCGAAGGATATGCCAGGAGAAAAGGTGCTGACTGTAAGGTGTATAGAAATTTTTTAGATATCGCTTACGGTTCACTGAAGGAATCAGTTTATTTATTGGAGTTTGCCTTAATTGAAAATTATATATCAGAAGAAAATTTTAAAAATTTGAACATTTTGTCAGATGAAATAGGAGCAATGCTGTACAAATTAAGACATTGAAGTTGTTTTATGTTTAAGTGATTTGTGGCAGTGTGTGTTATCTCAAATCCACAATATAAATCTCTCCATCGGTAAAGAATTGTTCTTTGGCGTTTTTGGTGCCGAGGGTAGGGGGGATGAATTGTTGTTTGCTATAGCTGTCAATCAGCTTATTTTCTTTCAAGGTCTTAAAGATCAACTCTCTTTCGCCATCGATGTTAGGGTTGATTTTGAAAGTCGATAAGAATTTATCGCTGACTTCAACGGTGGCTACGGCAATATAGATATTTTTGTTGTTCGGTGTTTTGAAATTTGTCTTCCAA
>Ga0076210_133_pt1 | contig 6557 bp, 7 predicted proteins | sample RifGroE2_FD_68263 | JGI IMG/M metagenome (GOLD analysis project Ga0076210, IMG submission 68263) | Parcubacteria bacterium GW2011_GWE2_39_37
ATTACAAGCGGGGGAAATTCGGCTAATGAAACTTTGATTGAAGCAGCTCAACAAGCGATGGCGCTGGTTGCAAAGGTTGCCGGCAATGTATCTCTTGGTGTGTTAGAAAATACTCTTTTTTCTCAGTATGATACGATTGAAAAATTATCTCAAGCTATTCCCGCGCCGGTCCTTGGTGGTGAGCCAGGCGTAGTTACAACTGCTACCACGGCAACGATTGCTTGGCGAACAGACAAGGATTCAAATTCTGTCATTGCCTTGGTTCCAGATAATGTTTACTCAATTTCAGCCGATAAGAATGACCCGTATACCCGGCTTGATGGCGATGCAAATGTAAAGACTCAAACTCATTTAGTTAAGGTTACGGATTTAAAACCGGAAACTACTTATCATTATCAGCTACGTAGTAAGGCTGATTACCACTAAAGGGGAAACGTTGGAAATTTCTAATTATGCCATCCAAAATGTTAGCGCAGAAAAAGCTATTTTCCGATGGATAACAAATACTGAAACGAATTCTGAATTAAGTTATATGCCGTATCGTAATAACCGGTTATCTACCGATGAAGCTAAAACTGTTTCAGATAAAGCCATGACTACTGTTCACGAGCTTGCTGCCAATGATTTTGAAGGAGGAACTATCTATCAGGTAGAATTGATCGGTAAAGATGTGAAAGGTAATCAGACAAGCAAGCTGATTGAAACTTTTTCAACCAGTAAGGATGATTTGCCACCTGTGATTTCTCAAATTCAAACTGAGTCTGCGCTTTCCCAGGGCAAAACAGTCAAAGTGCAATCAGTCATCTCTTGGTACACTAATGAACCGACTATCGGTTATGTTGCTTATGAAAAAGGAGTTATTACTGGTGATAAAGAATTCAGCCAAAAAATTCCAATTGAAGTAAGCTATGGCAAGAAGCACGTGGCAGTCATTACCAAATTTGAACCGGGCACTGTCTATTCCTTCCGTGTCTATGCCAACGATTCTGCCGGCAACACTACCATATCAAAAACCTTCACCGTCCTAACCCCGAAACAGAAAGAATCAGTTTTTCAACTGATTCTCAAAAATTTCGAATCCACCTTCGGTTGGGTTGGCAAGTTGAATCAGTAAATCGCACAACGTGTAACGCATAATGTATAATGCACAACACACAACAACTTTAGAGTCGCAAGATTTTGCGTCTCTTCCTCTGGAAGGATATTTGTAAAGAAACAAGAATATTGTTATAATAATCAGGAATATTCATTTAAATTTGTTGAATAATTTTCATATAATCAATGCAGCCGATAATAAAAGTTGAACATTTAGATGTGATATATTTTTTGGGCAAGAGCAATGAAGTTCGTGCTTTGTCTGATATTAATATAGAGATTTATCCGGAAGAGTTTATTATTTTTTTCGGTCCATCCGGTTGCGGTAAATCAACCTTACTGTATTCCATCGCAGGCTTGGAAACCAATATCCATGGCAATATTTTTATTGAAGATAAAAATTTGGCTTTGTTTGATAAGAAAGAGACATTACAGTTGCACAGAAAAACCATCGGCATGATCTTCCAGGCGTTTCATTTGATTCCCACACTTACTGTACAAAAAAATGTAGTGTTGCCACAGATTTTGACTAATGCCAATAAAAAAGAAAGGACGGCCAAAGCTTTGGAGTTGTTGGAATATTTCGGAGTTAAGGCTCAGGCACACAAATTACCAGCCGAGCTTTCCGGTGGTCAGCAGCAGCGCGTAGCTATCGCCCGTTCTTTGATTAATGATCCAAGCATCTTGATGGCTGACGAACCGGTAGGAAACTTGGATTCAAAATCAGCCCAAGACGTAATGGATCTGCTTAAGAATTTGAATGAAAAACAGAAAAAAACAATTATTTTGGTTACGCATAACCCAGCTTTTCTGAGCTATGCTCACAGAGTTTTTTATATCAAAGATGGAAAGATCGTAGAGACTAGGGTTAATAGCAATGTTCATGGCGTATCCGTGCCTCAGGCAGAAAGTGTCAAGCATACCATATCTCGCGATATCGAATTATTGATTAATACTTTTTCCAGTTTATCCCCTAATCAGATCGGCAACTTATTGATTCCTTTTAAAGCAAAACAGATCGTCTCAGAAGCATTAATCGGTATGACAACAGAAGAGGTGGAAAAGATTGAGAAAAAAGTTGAGAATTTATTGTTGACTGGAATTTACGATAATGAATCGACTTTTGAATTTTTGGATCAAGGTCCGGACAAGGGCGGAGTAGACATGGACAAACGTACTGCTCGAAAGATTGCGGATAAGATCAAAGACATTGTTGGAGAAATCAAAACTTTGGAAGCCGAGGAAAACAAAGTCAAAATGCGCATCAGTCCGGATTCAGGTGGAGAAGTCATGCAAGTCAGGCACTATCTATTGGATGAATTTGATATTGAAATCAAAAACTTCATCACCCTGGAAATAATCAATCAGGCGATAAAAGATAGACTGACCAACGTTATCGACCGTGATGTATTTAGAAAGAGATTGTCCTTGCCAGTTAAAAGAGGAGGCGCCGGCCTTAACAAGAGAACAGCCAAGAAAATGGCGAAGAGGCTGGAATTGTTGATACTTGGTAAGTATAAATAAAATTTAACCTCAAAGACTGCCCCTGTTTGTATAATAGTTTAACGGGTAAAAATTATTGTTAAATTGTTATATTGTTAAATTGCTGAAAAGATATTAGCAATATAACAATTTAGCAATTTAACAATATAAATATTTTTTAGAATTATTTTTTATATAAATAATAATGAAGTTACGCGATACTTTATCCCTATCAACCAGAATGTTTAAGACCAGAAAGATGAGAACCTTTTTGACGGTTTTAGGCGTGGGCGTCGGTATCGGAACAGTTCTTTTTTTGGTCTCTCTCGGCTATGGTTTACAAAATGTGATTTTAAGCAAAATCACCACCGCTGATTCTCTGCTTAGTCTTGATGTCAGCGCCGGCGTATCGGGAGCAATTAATCTAGACTCAAATACTCTGGATCAAATCTCAAAGGTCAAGAATGTTGTCGAGGTAAGTCCTTTGGTCAGCTTGTCTTCCCAGATTTCTATGGAGCAACTAACCGGCGATGGATTGGTCTACGCGGTCAAACCCTCCTTCTTTAGGTTGGGAGGAATCAATGCTGAAACAGGAAAAGTTTTTGAAAAAGAAGATAGTCACGAAGCAGTAATTTCATCAGCTGCTGCAAAACTATTCAATTTAGAAAAGGAATCAGTCTTGGGCAAAGAAGTTTCATTGACACTTTTTTTGCCAAAAATAAATGAAGAAGGTCTAGAAGAAACAGGTGTGGTAAAGCGAAATGATAAATACAAGATTACCGGAGTGATCGATGATGATTCAACTAGCTATGTTTTTGTGCCGGCAAATACGCTCGGCGATCTGGGCATCAATTCCTATAACCAATTAAAAATTAAAGTCGCTGACACTAAATATACTGATGAGATTAGGAATGAAATTATCGATAAGGGCTTTTTGGTGTCTTCTTTGTCTGATACGATCGAACAGGCAAATAAAATCTTTAGGATCGTGCAAATTGTCCTTTCTTTATTCGGCTTGATCGCCTTAATAGTTTCTGCGATCGGTATGTTTAACACTATGACAATCGCCTTGCTGGAAAGAATCAACGAGATCGGTATTATGCGCTCAATCGGCGCCTCAAAAGTGGATATCATGGTTCTGTTCTTGATCGAGTCTTTGTTGATGGGATTTTTGGGAGGGGTCGGAGGTATTGCAGTTGGATATTTAGCCGGTGAATTAGCTAATTTTGGTATAAACATTATGGCTAAGAATTTTGGCGGCCAAGCATTGAATCTTTTTTACAGACCGATGTGGTTTATTGGTTTTATCTTGATTTTCTCAAGTGTTATCGGCTTTTTAACCGGTGTTTATCCAGCCAGAAAAGCGGCCACCATCAACCCGTTAACTGCTTTGAAATACAAATAATCAATTATTGATTATCAATTACGAATTACGATTGGTAATGCTGGATTGACGGAATGGGGAATTTAGTGTACAGTAGGGTTATTAAAATTAATAATAAATATAGAATATTGAATTCGAATTAATAATTCGTAATTCGTAATTCGTAATTGAATTTATGCCAGTACCACCAAAAAGAAGGTCATCAAGTGAAGCAAGAAGAGGTCGTTCTCATCAAGCTTTAAAGAAAGTAAAAATCAATTCCTGTCCAAAATGCAGTAAGCCGGTTTTGCCACACACTGCTTGTGGATTCTGCGGTTCATACAAGGGTGAAGTTGTATTAAAGCTTAAGACCAAAACTAAAAAATAGTTATCGCATAATTGCGACGGTTTTGAAATATTATTAAATGTGCACATTTGAATTATATTCAAATGTCATCTGTAGATTGAATCATTCATATGTCTAATCGTCACCTAGCCAGAACAATAGCCATGCAATCTCTGTTTTTGTGGGATTTTAATGGAAAAGAAAAGCAAGGGTTGGAAGAAATAATCAAAAATAATTTTTCCCATTTTGCTCCTAATTTCAATGATCATGGTTTTACTGAAGTATTGGTCAAGGGCGTGATTGAGCATATAGACGAGATAAACAGTTATATCATCCGTTACGCTACCGAATGGCCACTGGAACAGATCACGATTGTTGATCGCAATGTTCTGCGCATAGGAGTTTATGAGTTGATTTTTGATCAGGACATACCGGCAAAAGTGGCTATCAATGAAGCGATTGAAATCGCCAAGGCTTTTGGCGGGGAATCTTCCGGCAAGTTCGTAAACGGTGTTCTAGGAGCGATTTTTAAAGACTTGGATGCACAAGGCAAGATCATTAAGAAGAAAGAGGATAAAAAAGAAAAAGAAAAAGCTGACGGAAAAGAAGAAGCTGCAAGCTAGCACTTCTTTTTTATTTAAAAAATTTTAACATTGTTATATTGTTATATTGTTAAATTGCTAAAGCAATTTAGCAATTTAACAATTTAGCAATTAGCATCAACATGAAAGAAATAGCAGAATTTGAAAAAGTCATTGATACGACTTTTAAGGACAAGAGTTTACTGCGCCAATCAGTAGTCCATCGTTCTTATTTGAATGAACATCCAGATTTTGACGTACATCACAACGAGCGCTTAGAGTTCTTGGGTGATGCGGTATTGGAAATCGTAGTTACTGAATATTTATTCAATCAATTTCCGGAAACACCGGAAGGCGATTTGACCAATTGGCGTGCCAGCTTGGTAAATGCGAAGATGTTGGCCTTAGTGGCCAAGGAATTATCAATTGAAAAGTTTCTTTATTTATCCAAAGGAGAGGCCAAAGACAAAAATTCCAAAGCCAGACAGTATATTTTGGCCAATGCGATTGAGGCAATCATCGGGGCAATTTATTTGGATCAAGGTATCGAAGCTGCAAAAAAGTTTATCGAAGAAAGGATAATTTTTCGATTAAAGGATATCCTGGACAACAAACTTTATCTAGATCCTAAATCTAAGTTCCAGGAAAAGGCACAGGAAATCCAGAAACTGACCCCGCATTACAAAATTCTAAATGAAACCGGTCCTGATCATGACAAGATTTTCGAAGTAGGAGTATATTTGGGAGATGAATACATCGCCAAGGGCAAGGGTTCTTCCAAACAAGAGGCACAGGTTGACGCGGCGGCCAAGGGGCTTAAGAAGATGAAGTGGTAGTAAAAGGCAGAATTAAGAAGTAAGAATTAAGAAAAAGCAAAAAAACAACCCGTTGGGTTGTTTTTATAATTTAAATGACTGTGATATAATGTAATTATATTAATAATTAGAAAAATGACTTACTATTTATTAACTATTTTATTTTTACTTTTCCTTGGTGCAGCATCATCCGCAACTTCAGCAGAAAGATCGGCTAAGTCAGATAGGCTTAAGATTTATTGGAATGAAACATTTGTTCGATTAATAAATTTTTTGATATGGCCTGCCCTAATTTTGGCTCTTGTTATTTTATATATGAACTGGAAGTTGTCTTTAGTAATAATTTTTTTAGCACTTTTTTTACAAGGAATTATTCTGAAGCCTATTGCTGAAAAGATAATTGTGTTACCACTACATCTATTATTAAAAAATAAAGGATAGAATACTTAGGCTAATTACGTCTTAACTCGAAATAATTCCAAAATGTTAGGAGTTTTCTTACTTCTTACTTTTTACTTCTTAATTTATAATTCAAATCCATGAACATAAAAGATATATTTTCAAAAGCGATTGAGCAGAAAGCTTCAGACATTCATTTGGTTGTCGGCATGGTGCCGATGCTTCGGGTGGATGGGGAGCTGATTGAAGCAGGGGAAAAAATTATTTCCAAAAAAGAAATGGAGCAGATGATTTACTCGATTCTGACCGATGAACAGAAAAAAACTTTTTTGGAAAATAAAGACTTGGATTTCGGTTATGAAACTGATGCTAAAGTCCGCCTCCGCGTGAACGTTTTATTTGAAAAAAATAATATTGGCTTGGTTGCCAGGTTAATTTCAACAAAGATCCCGACCATGAAAGATATCGGCATGCCG
>Ga0076210_148_pt1 | contig 5935 bp, 5 predicted proteins | sample RifGroE2_FD_68263 | JGI IMG/M metagenome (GOLD analysis project Ga0076210, IMG submission 68263) | Parcubacteria bacterium GW2011_GWE2_39_37
ATCTCTCTAGATTGCCGGCAGCGGATTCAGCGAGGACTTCTTCGATTTCCTGCAGTCTTTTTTGCTGTAGTGCGATTGTCATATCAAGCTCAGTGATTTCATCTTCTGTGTTCATAAGAAGCCAGCATCGGCAGAAGAGGAAGACAAAATGACTTCCTTTCTCCTCACAGAGCCGGTATTTATTGTCCCGCAGATCACGTTTGATCGCCAGCTTCTTCCGATCTTCTTCACATTGCTGCAGGAAGAGTTCGATTTCTTTTTTCTCGCCATCGAGAAAGGCGAGAATTTGGCACAAAAGCAGAGGGTCTATTCTGTTCGCTGGTTGAAGCATGGTCCACCTCCCTGAGTGAGTTATTGGGCATTGTATGGTGAGTTGCAAAAAGGGCTTATTTTAGTTATTTTATTTATATTATATAAATAAAAAAATGTCAATCAATAAGTTTTTGTCTTGCTTCGCCCCTGTAATAAAGCTACAATTAGGATATAAAGAAAATTATGGAAAACATTGAAGAAAGAGTGATTTCTGCCAGCGAAGACCAGGGTGACGTAGTCCTTGAGGTAACTTTGCGACCACAAAAATTATCAGAATATGTCGGCCAGCCAAAGATCAAAGAAAATCTTAGTATTTTTATTGAGGCGGCAAAAAAACGTAATGAGGCGGTGGAACATGTCTTGTTGTATGGCGCACCCGGACTAGGGAAAACTACTTTGGCCCATGTAATTGCCAACGAGCTCGGCAGCAATATAAAGATAACTTCCGGTCCGGCGATTGAAAAAACCGGCGATTTGGCCGCCATCCTAACTAATTTACAAGAAGGCGATATTTTATTTATTGATGAGATCCATCGGCTTAATCGCGGAGTGGAGGAAATATTGTATCCGGCAATGGAAGATTATGCTCTGCCAAGTTTACCATCATCGGCGCTACGACCAAGGTCAGCGCTTTGACCGCGCCATTGCGTGATCGTTTTGGCATGACTTATCATTTGAATTTTTATGAATTGGATGATGTTGAGCAGATCGTTAACCGCAGCGCCAGAATTTTGAATATCGATATCGATGATGAGACAGCGATAGAGATTGCTAAGCGTTCCAGGCGCACTCCGCGCATCGCCAATCGATTATTGAAAAGAGTCAGGGACTATTGCCAAGTACGCGGTGATGGTAAGATAAATAATGATCATTGCTTCAATGCTTTTGAAATGTTGGAAGTTGATGAAACCGGCCTGGACAGCATCGATCGAAAAATATTGGAAATCATTATTGATAAATTCAATGGCGGACCGGTCGGCTTAAATACGATTGCCGCGGCAACCGGTGAAGATATTTCTACCATCGAAGATGTTTATGAACCATACCTGATCCAGCTTGGATTTCTAGATCGGACCCCCCGTGCAGGAGAAATTAGTTTAAAGTTGAAAGTCCATAAAGTCGAAAACCCTTTGTCATCTCGAACGAAGTGAGAGATCTCGGAAAAATTTTAGAATATAAATATAAAAATAAATATTAAAAATCACTAGTTGTATTTTATTATTTTTAAAAATTGTATAATAATAACTTCTTTTTGCCTCACACCGAGATCTCTCACCCTAAAGGGATTCGAGATGACAGAGGGGGAATTGAATTTCAATTTTGATTTTTGATTTTTAAATTTTAAATTTGCTTATGACTTTCCCAATCTCATATTTTATTTATCCTTATTTCTTCTTCCTCGCCATCTGGGCAATTCTTAGCTTGATCGCTGTTTTCCATATGATGAAATACAGCTTTCGCTCCTTTATCGCTTTTTTTATGACTTTCAGTTATTTGGCCGTGTCATTTTTATTGCTGATGGTTTTTTATAATTATTTTTCCGCAGTTGATTGGCAAACCAATATCTCAATTTTTGAAGGGATTTTTAATCAAAATAGTTTTGTTATTTAATTTATGCTTTCTTTAAATTCAATTCCAAATCAACTACCAGGAGAAAAAGTAATCAAAGTTTTGCGTAGGGATATCTTTAATATCCTAAAAAAATTAGTCTATTTTTTATTTTTTATTGCGCTCATGGTAGTGTTTGTTTTTTTTGTAAACTCTATAATGCCCGACGTCACTAATCAGGTTTATTATCCTGTATTACTTTTGGCAGGAAGTGTTTATGTGCTATTTATCTGGCTGTTTGCTTTCTTTTCTTTTATTGATTATTACTTGGACGTTTGGATAATAACTAACGAAAGAATAATTAATATAGAGCAAGAAGGATTTTTTTCCAGAACGGTTTCCGAGGAAAGGCTGTTTCGGATTCAGGATGTTACCAGCGAGGTCAAAGGCGTGTTTCCGACAATTTTCAGTTTTGGCAATATTTATATCCAGACAGCCGGCGAAAAAGAGCGTTTTGTATTTGAACAAGTGCCAGAAGCAGATTCAGTTCGAGAACTGATCATTAAATTGGCGGAAAGCGATAGGGAGCGGGCGAGCGGCAGTCTAAAAAAAGAGGAGCTGGGAATCTTATGAAGCTAAAAGACTTTGATTACAATTTGCCGCAGGAGTTGATTGCTCAAGAGCCGATAAATCCGCGAGACCATTCGCGGCTTTTGGTTTTAGACAAAAGAACCGGTAAAATTGAACACCGACATTTTTTTGAAATCGGAGAATTTCTTCAGGTTGGAGACGTGTTAGTTTTGAATGATTCAAAAGTTTTTCCGGCAAGATTGATTGGAGAAAAGGCTGAAAGTGGCGGCAAGGCTGAGGTTTTTTTATTAAAGAGAATTACATCTCTCGATCCTTTTTTACCAGGGCAGCAAAAAGCGCCCTCATTAATAAATGGAGGTAGGGATTTATGGCAGTGCCTATTGTCTGGTCGCAGTTGTAAAGTCGGTATGAAAATAAAATTTTCGAATAAACTTGAGGCAGTGATAGAAAAAAATAATTTGGATGGCACTTGGCAGGTGAGATTTAATATTGCCGAGGAGAAATTTATGAAACTGATAGAAAAAATCGGCCAAGTTCCTCTACCTCCTTATATCAAGCGTTCATTAAAAGCTACAGAACAGTCGGAATTAAAATTAAAGGACAAAAAAACATATCAGACTGTCTTTGCTAATGAGAAAAAAGCCGGTTCAGTGGCCGCGCCAACCGCCGGTCTGCATTTTACCGAAGCATTGATAAAAAAATTAAAAAAACAGGGAGTACAGTTTGAGCAAGTGACCTTGCATGTAGGCTTAGGAACCTTTGCTTCGGTTAAGACAGAAAAAATTACCGAACACAAAATGCACTCAGAATGGGCGGAGGTTGATAAGGGCACTTTAATCAGACTGCTCCAAGCAAAAAAAGAAGGCAGGAGAATTATTACGGTTGGCACAACTGCGACCAGAACACTGGAGACGGTATGGCAAACAGTTAAGCCATACGATAAACGAAACATGATACATGATTTCACTGGTTGGACTGATATTTTTATCTACCCAGGATATGAATTCAAGGCGATTGATGGCATTATTACCAACTTCCACGTGCCAAAGTCTACTTTGTTGATGCTGGTCAGCGCCTTGGCACAGAATGGTCATAAAAGTAAAAAAACTGGCTTGAAAAAAGTTCTATTTGCATATGATGAGGCTATAAAAAAAGGATATCGTTTTTTTAGCTATGGGGATGCGATGCTGGTAAAATAAGGTAGATAAATAATTAGGCAGATTGTTGTAAAAAATGTTATAATTATTATTACATTAATATTGTCCACAGCCTTTCATGCTTAAAATTTATTACTATTTTCAGGCGAAAATTCAGACGACTGAATTAAAGCTTTCGGCTAGAATAGAAAAAAAAATAAACGAGCCATATAGCTCTAATTTATTTTATTTCAGATTGATTACTCTCAATCTTTTTTTGGTTGTTTTGCAGATTGCAGCCGATATATTAAAGTTTATAATCATTCTTACCCGAGATCCTGGAGTCTCTTTTAATATATTTTTCAAACAAAAAGAGCTGCGCTCCTGCCCCTATTCCTATCATTACTTCAAGAATATCCAACAAAAGCTTCGCACTTTTTCTTTTGCCGGCGTTGCTGCTTTGTCCAGGCTTTGCGGCTACCTACGGCTGGTCCCAATCTGATTGGTCTGGCCAAGCAACCTCCACAGCTGCTACCCATCTTGAAAATCAGTCTGGCTGGCAATGGTTTTTTTCCAAAGAGGATGGAATTAATATAACTGCAAGCGGCACCGTGGAAATGATCGCTATAAATTCAACCTCGACTCAGACCACGGATGCTGATTTTAATGCTGGGACCAAGACTAATGTGGTCACTTCTGGAAGCGGGAATGACGCAAGCGTGGTATTGGATTTTGGAAATGGAGCAGTTACAAAAACCTCAGCTTCAGATTTTAACACCGGCACATTCACTACAACATCTGTGACAGGAACAGGTGATGCTGCAAGTGTCCAACTGACTTTGCCCGGGCTTAGCGGGACTTATGTTTCAAGCGCAATAAATTTGGGAGCTGCCAAAAATTTTGATTTGCAAGATTTTACATTTTCAACCACTATCCCCGCAGAAATTGCCGGCAATCGAGTCCAGGTACAGCTTTCAAAAGATGGCACTAATTGGTTCGGGCCGGGAGCAACTTCGACTAGATATTTTGACACAGCTGATTGTTCTGTCTCAGGAGGAATCTATACCTGCGACTTAACGACTACCGCTGGCATGCTGAATGGAACGTCTAATTTATATTACAAAGTTTTTCTTTCGTCTTCGGATACGAATTATGCTCCGACTCTCAATGAAATAACTTTTAATTACTATTCACAAAATGAAGGCGTTTTTGAGTCTACATCCATTGATTTTGGGTCCAAAGTTACTCCTCAGACGATTTCAATAAACCCAGTCTCTCAGACCACACTACCTGAAGCGAGTAGACCCTTAGACAGCATGACGAGTTTTCCTTCCACCTATAATACTGGCGGACGTATGGTGTATGCTGGCGGTGATTTTGTTTATGTCCTAAAAGGATACGGACAAGGCTTTTATCGGTATTCGATCATTGGCAATTCATGGAGCCAGATGGCAAATATGCCATCCTCTGCCGCATTAGGTTCTTCCTTAGCCTATGATGGCGGTGATTTCATTTATGGATTTCCAGGTGATAATACTCGAAATTTCTATCGTTATTCAATCACCGATAATTCTTGGGCGAGCATGGCTGATACTCCAGCGGATGCTTTTGCTGGAAATGATACGGCTGCATTTTGGCAATATGACATAACGCTTAATACTTGGTCATCACTTTCTAATTTTCCAGCCATAATCAGCAATGAAGGCTCTAACTTGGTATATCCCGGTTACGGAGATTTTATTTATGCCAATGGAGGAGGTAGTCTTTCTTTTTATAAATATTCGATTAGCAGCAACACTTGGACTCAGCTAACTTCGTTGCTGACTGTTCTTTCGATGTCCGGCACTTCGATGGTTTCGGATGGAAGAGATTATATTTATGCTGTTCCGAGCCAGCGTTATTCAATCTCGAGAAATATATGGGAAACACCAACATCAGCCTTCGGGTACACTAGTGGAAAGTTAGTATATGTTGAATCCAGTAATCATATTTTTTCTGCGACGTATAATGGCAATACCTTTTCGCGCTACTCGTTAATAAATGATTATGATACTGCCTGGCAGCGTATGCCAGATGCACCGAGTACGGGGGGGTCCGAAGTTGCTTATGATGGGAATGGCAATATTTTTTCACTTAGCGGAACTGCAGTTTGGAAATATGACATAAACTTGAATACTTGGACTGTTGTTGCAAATAATGCACCAGGATCAAGCGGTTCTTTGATTTCTGATCAGAATGGAAATTTATATTATGGTAATACTGGCGCTGGTTTTTGGAAATACAATATTTCCTCAAATACATGGTCAACCCTAGCTAATAAATCTGGCGGAACAGGGTTTTCAATGGTC
>Ga0076210_118_pt1 | contig 5760 bp, 8 predicted proteins | sample RifGroE2_FD_68263 | JGI IMG/M metagenome (GOLD analysis project Ga0076210, IMG submission 68263) | Parcubacteria bacterium GW2011_GWE2_39_37
TTTTTGGTAAATATTTTTTATTTTTTCTATCTTTTCCTTTTCCGACAATTTTTTTGCAGTTTTATTGTTCATTTAGTCTAATTTTTATGTATATATCGCAATTTTATTATATCAAAATTAGCCGTAAAAACAAAATTAAGTCTTATCAGATTAATACTTATGTGTGATATTAGCATATATTATTTATAGAAATATCCCTATTAAAAGTCCCAGTGTCTTTTGCTAAAATTTATTAATTAATAATCTAATTTTAGTTAATAATTATATTATTTATCTTTTTAGCTGGACAAAATAGAATAAATATGTTATGATATATAATTAGATTTTGCTTAAATTATCCGAGCAAAATGTGTTCGTTTGAAGACAACTCAAAGAAAGGAGAACTTACATGGCTTTAAAAGAGGCAACCAAGAAGTTGATTCAGAAACATATTCCGGGTTTTGATTTTTCCAGGGAAAGATCAGTACCGGAGATGAGGTCAGTCGTAAAGGTTGCCAACGAATTGGCGAAAAAGAAATTAATCGCCAAAAAGTTGGAAGATCTTGATTCTCGGGGAGTTCGCCCAGGAGTTATCATGGAAAACTCTGCCGGAGAACGAGAAACCGTAAGCTCGATATCGAGCGACGGCCACATCGTTTTTGTGGGCAGAAGAGGAGGCTTCCATCCAGCAGGATGGCAGGTGGTAAAATAGCCTTCCATTTTTTGTAGCTAACAGGGCGGAATTTATTTTCCGCTCTTTTCTTTTGATATTTATAAAAAAATCCAGCCTAGCCGCTCACCTGGCTATGATGAATAGAATTGAATATTGACATTGCTTATGCTAACATAAAATAAAAAATTATGAACACAAAAAAGATAGACGAACTTGCAAAAATCATTTGGGACTATCATCATGTCAATCACGAGCTTAAAAAAGCAGATTGTATTTTTGTGTTATGTAGTAATGATGTTCGGGTTGCAGAATATGCCACTGGATTATTGCTGAAAGATTTTGCTCCTAAAATTTTATTTTCCGGAGGATCTGCCCACCAGAATGACCTTTTGGCTACCGGATGGGATATTCCAGAGGGGAGAAAATTATTATTGAAAATAAATCTACGAATACAGGGGAAAATATTATTTTCTGCAAAAAGTTATTAGCAGACCTGGGCTTGAATTTTGATACTTTTATTCTGGTTCAGAAGCCATATATGGAACGACGGACTTTGGCGACTTTCCAAAAGCAATGGCCGGGAAAGAGGTTTATCGTGACATCTCCAAACATTTCGTTTGATGATTACCCAAACAAAGAAATTTCTAAAGACGATGTCATTAATATAATTGTCGGTGATCTTCAACGGATAAAAATTTACGCAGAAAAAGGATTTCAAGTTTATCAAGAAATCCCTGAAAAAGTATGGGATGCTTATGAGCAATTAATTAGAATGGGTTACAATAAACATTTAACAAATGAATAGTTAATATTTTTTTAATATGCAAGATAAAATTCAAGAATTTTGGGAAAAAGCACTTGCGAGCTATGGTGCAAAAGATTGGATTGACAAGCCGACTATTTTTGTTGAACAAGCTGTTCAATATTTCCCCAAAAATGGAAAAATTTTAGAATTAGCTGCTGGTCAAGGTCAAGATTCTAGATTTTTGGCCAAAAAAAATTTTGAGGTGACTTGTACTGACAGGAGCGATTTTGGATTAGAAGCTGCAGCAGAGAAATCAAAAAAAGATAATCTTAATCTGACTTTTAAAAAAGTTGATTTTTCAAAAACACTACCATTCCCTGATGGTACTTTTGATGTGGTGTATTCACATTTAGGCCTTCATTATTTTACAAAAGAAAATACTCGTCGCCTATTTTTGGAAATACAAAGAGTGCTTAAGCCTCAAGGAATAATCGCTGCGTTATTTAATAGCACCGATGACCCAGAAATAAGTGGCGATGGTTTTGAAAAAATCGAAGATAATTACTATTTTGAAGTAAAGACCGGTCTACAAAAGCGATATTTTACCTTGGAGGATACACAATATTTTACTGAAGGTTTATTTGAGCCAATCATACTGGATGACCTAGGGAGAGCATATAAGGATGGGAAAACAGCACTGATTAGATTGGTCGCTCGAAAAATAGGACAATAATTTGAAAATATATGGAAGATAAAAAAGCAATAACTATTTTAATGAATTTATTAAAGAAGCAAATACTTACTGCCGAAGAAAAGGAGGCGATCTCTTCTGCTATCGGCATTTTTAGCTGGACCTCATTGGCAAAAACCAGAATGAAAGCCATAAAAGAAAAAAGTGATAAGAATAATTTTAAATGAATTGTGGAAAAGAATAGTCTTGAATTATTAAATAAAAAATGTTAATATAACCTTAATTTTTGGACCTTGCACATAATGTTATTCAACCTTGTCGCAGGGTTTATCTGTGGTAAATCTCTGAAGGAGGGCCGTATGGAAAACAACTCTAGGACTTTCGTTGCTTGCGTGGTTGACAGTACTGGCGATGCCTTAACGAAGGCAGAGCTCATGCATGGAAGAATGCTTCTGGATTGGCTCACGGGAAAAGGTATCCACCTCGGGAGTCAATTTATTTTCTGTGGTGAAAGCCAGCGTCATGAGGCTTTTGTCAGGTCTCTTGGTCACGAGCCAGATTGCCGCGATTCGATATTTGATGACCAAAGTGTCTGTTCAGACGAGGCTCGCCGCAAAGCCTTAAATCATTCGGACATTCTTGTTGTTTGTTCCGGTGGCTTTATAAGGGCGCTTGGTGAGCAAGGTGTTGCTCCGAGAACAGCATGGACCGTGGTCCATAATGAACGGAAATTACTGCGTCTTAATCAGTTAGCTCTGAGGCAGTGATCCCAATACCCGGGTAGTTTCTTTCTACCCGGTTTTTTTATGATTTGATAATAAAAACAGGACGTTTGTAGGCGTCAGGCGTAAATGAGAGCAACATAAACAGTAGCAATCTATGTACTTATTGCGAGGAAGATAAATACTTTTCATATCGCAGAGACAAACCGAGTAATGTTGAGGGAATGATTGCGTATATTGGAATGAGGTAAAATTTTCGCTGTTTAGACATTTTATAGGTAACTAGCCATACCAGAAAAAAAGATAGTTTTGAAAACAAAACGGGTATCTTAGTCCCTTCCTCTTGGATAAGAGGAAGGACAGGATGGAGTTTGATGTTAGCGATTAACTTAAAAGCGTCATTTATCTCATTGCCAAAAATCAACTCCACCCTATCCCTCCTCTAATCTTAGAGGAGAGGCGATATACCACCTCCATGCTTATCGCAAACTCCTTAGCTACATCCACGGAATTGTCTAAAAATCAAAAAAACAATCACCTTGCGATGATTGTTTTTTTATTTGAAACTAGCTATTAAGCACGTTGTACGTTGACTGCGCTTAAACCCTTTGGACCATCTTGAGTCTCAAAAGATAAAGCATCGCCTTCGCGAAGTTCTTCAAAGCTTACGCCAACAAGAGAATTGCTGTGAAAGAATAAATCTTTTCCTAGGCTTTCAGATGAAATGAAGCCAATGTTAAATTTTACAAATACTAAGTACGTTTGTGAAATCGACTCTTTTCTAACCTACCCTTCTTTTGTAATATTATAGTAGTATATAAATGAAAATTTGTCAAATAAAAAGCCGATGGTTTATTCGGCTTTGATAATATTGAGAACTTCATCATATTCATCCGGAATCAACCTTACTTTGTAAGCAGGATAGAATATCGGATAAAAACTGCTCGATTGGCTATCGCTCACGATTTTTACGACCTCACGAGCATTGAACAAAACGATTTTATCCACAATATCAGCGACTAGATAAATGGCTCCCCAGACGCTCGGATTGGAAATTATTTTATTGCCACAGTCGATATAAATCTCCCAACAGCCATGCCTTATTAAAAGTATCATTTTTTTGAACATCGACATCGCGTCCCATTCAATTTCATTGCTTTGGTAAAGAGCGATGATTTTCATTTTACTCGATTTACAATTTATTTTTTCGATCAATACTGGATTGTCGGTAAGAAAACCGATAGCTCGTTCTTTGGCCATTGCCGCCCTCCTTTGAATGAATTTAAAATGAGCATACTGATTTAATTATCGTTATTAACGGTTAAGAAAAAATTAAAATCTAGAAAATTATGTTATAATAAAAAATATGATTACAGCTAGCGAAATAAAAAAAATAAAAGGCGTTACTGAAAAAGCAGCAGCTCATCTTTTGATGAAGAATGGCTTCAATGAATTACCAGGTGAAAAAAATCGTAACTTTTTCAAAATCGCAGTTGAGGTGATAATCGATCCGATGTTACTCCTGTTAGTAAGCGCCGGTTTGATTTATTTGGCACTAGGAGATGTGCATGAAGCCTTGGTTTTGCTTCTTTTTGTGTTCGTTGTAATTTTCATTACTGTCTATCAAGAAAATAAAACTGAAAAGGCATTGGAGGCATTAAGAAATATGTCTAGTCCGAGGGCTTTGGTAATTCGTGATGGCAAGCACAGAAAAATTGCCGGTCGAGAATTGGTAGTAGGTGATATCGTACTTTTGCATGAAGGTGATCGCGTACCCGCTGACGGTATTATTTTGAATGCAAACAGCCTAAAGATCGATGAATCTTTGTTAACCGGAGAATCTATGCCTGTTAATAAAGTTGCAGGAGATGAAAATATGGACATGGGCTCAAAAGCAGAAGACTCGCCTTTTGTTTATTCTGGAACTTTGGTTGTAGACGGACAAGCGATTTTTATTGTAAAGAAGACAGGGCTTGAAACGGAAATGGGGAAAATCGGAAAATTATTAGGTAAAATAAAAATCGAAAAAACCCCCTTGCAAAAAGAAGTCGCTAAAATTGTCAAAGGAATTTCTGCAATCGGTCTTTCTTTGTGTCTTGTGGTTGTTGTTTCCTACAGTATCACTACCGGCAAAGTATTAGACGGTTTTCTTGCCGGTTTGGCCTTGGCTATGTCTATTCTGCCGGAAGAATTTCCTGTCATCCTCACAGTTTTTCTTTCATTAGGTGCTTGGAGAATTTCCAAGAAAAAAGTTTTGGCCAGAAAGATCAGCGCTGTTGAAACTTTGGGCTCGACCAGTGTAATGTGCGTTGATAAAACCGGGACGATTACACAGAACAAAATGATGGTTAAAAAACTCTTCTTGTTAACAGATGTAAAGAATGATTGTCTCGAAGGTGAATTCTATAATGTTAGAAGCAGTGAAATCAAGGAGAAAAAATTTTCAGCGTTGATTCGGGCGAGTTTTTTGGCTTCAAAAAAAGAGCCGTTTGATCCGATGGAGAAAGCAATCGGACAATTGAATCAAAAAATCAAACATGATGAACATTTACTGGAGTTAGAATTAGTTCGTGAATATCCTTTGTCCCATAAGCTATTAGCTCTTTCAAACGTTTACAAATTGGAAAATAATTCATTTTTAATAACCGCAAAAGGGGCACCGGAGGCAATTGCAAATTTATGTCATTTCAACAAAGAGCAGCTAAAAGATTTGGAAAAAAAAATCAAGCTGATGGCAAGTCATGGTTTGAGGGTCTTGGGCGTTGCCAATGCAGTCTTTGACGGCGAAAGCCTATCGGAAGATATTCATGATTATGAATTTAATTTTTTAGGCTTGATGGGTTTTATCGACCCTATTCGACCTGAGGTGCCTGTTGCAGTAAAGCAATGCTATTCGGCCGGAATCAAGACGATAATGATTACCGGGGATTATCCCGAGACAGCAATGAAT
>Ga0076210_140_pt2 | contig 5693 bp, 6 predicted proteins | sample RifGroE2_FD_68263 | JGI IMG/M metagenome (GOLD analysis project Ga0076210, IMG submission 68263) | Parcubacteria bacterium GW2011_GWE2_39_37
GACAACGTTTTTGGGCTAGTGTCATGCCGATTTGGCGCTGTGAATGTGGTGAGGTGAAAGTTTTTGGCTCGGTAGCTGATCTGGAAAAAGCATCAGGAGAAAAAGTGACAGATTTACACAAGCATATTGTCGATAAGATTACTTTTAAGTGTGAAAAATGTGCGGGCATAATGCAACGCGTGCCCGATGTTCTAGATACTTGGTTTGATTCTGGCTCGATGCCATATGCGCAAATGCATTATCCATTTGAGAATAAAGAAAAGTTTGAGGCAAATTTCCCGGCGAAATTCATTGCTGAAGGCGTTGATCAGACTCGAGCTTGGTTTTATTACCTTCATGTTTTGTCAAATGCCATTAAAGAAAGACCCGCCTTTAAAAATGTTATTGTTAATGGTATTGTCTTGGCCGAGGATGGCAAGAAGATGTCCAAACGACTTAATAATTATCCTGATCCTTCTTTGATTTTTGATAAGTATGGTGCAGATGCGATGCGGTATTATTTATTATCTTCGCCAGTGATGATGGCAGATAATTTTAATTTTGCAGAAGGGGGAGTGGTAGAAGCATTGCGTAAAAATAACATGGTATTGTGGAATGTTTATAAGTTCTATGAAATCTATGCTGTAGAGACGCAAGATTTTGCGTCTCTACGCACCAGCGACAATGTTCTGGACAAATGGATTTTATTTAAGTTAGAACAGTTGATTTTTGAAGTAACTGATAAAATGAATGACTATGACCTGCCACGCTCTGTTCGGCCGATTACTGATTTCATTAATGATTTATCTACCTGGTACATCAGACGTTCACGTGACCGCTTCAAAGGTGAGTCCACCCCCTCTCCCTTAGAAGGAGAGGGTAGGGGTGAGGTTGGTGGTGACAAAGAAGCTGCTTTGGCAACCACTAAATATGTTTTAACAGAATTGGCCAAAGTGATGGCGCCTTTTATGCCTTTCATCGCTGAACAGCTTTGGCAGAAAGTAACCGGTAATGATTTTAAGGATGAGAATAAAAGCGTGCATTTGGAAGAATGGCCGAAAATGCAATTAACAATTACGAATGATGAATTAAAAAATAATGAGGACATGGAATTGGCAAGAAAATTAGTTGAACGTATTTTAGCTTTTAGGGATGAGAAAGGAATTAAAGTTCGTCAACCATTGCAATCAGTAAATATTAGGAAGCATTCAACTGAATGGACTCCAGATGATCAAATAAGAAAAATTGTTCTTGAAGAAGTAAATATAAAAGAATGGAAATTTTTTGGAGACGATGTAAAATCTTCTGACAATTATTGGGCAGAATATAGTTTTAAAAATAGTGATGAAGAAAAATACAGTTTTCAATTAGCCATAGATTTTAGTTTATCTGAGGAGTTAATTTTGGAAGGAACAAAAAGAGAATTGGTCCGTTCAATAAATAATCTGCGCAAGAATGCGAATATGAGTATACAGGATAGAGCTATAATTTATTGGCAAGCTGAAAGTGAAATGGTTGCTAAAGTGTTTGCAGAAATGGCGAAAGAACTGAAAAAAGATACTTTGAGTAATGAGATTAAAAATGAAAAGTCCGAAGGTGTGGATATTGTAAAAGAAGTTAAGGTTAATGATGAGATGGTTTGGTTGGGGATTAAGAAAGTTTAATTAATTTTAAAATATAATGTTAATTGTCTTTTTTATCATTACTTTTACAATTCTCTATTCATTGTCCAGTTTTATTTTTTATAGGCTTGCAAAAATTTCTGGTATCAGAATGAATTATTGGGATATTTTCATTTTTCCTTTTATTGTTGAAGTGGGTGCTGTTACAACTGATGCAGGATCAAGGATAAGGAATAAAGGATTAAAAGTGTTGATAAATTTTTTAGGTGATTTCGGCTTGAATATAATTTTTTATTTTCTTTTTTTCGTTGATTTAGCGGTATCCCTCGGCATTGTGTATTTAATTAACAAAACAATCTATTAATATGGAGAGAGCAAAAGCATTAGTATTATTATCTGGTGGGCTAGATTCTATGTTAGCGGCCAGAGTTTTGATGGAACAAGGAGTGGAAGTTGTCGGCATTACTTTTATCAGTAATTTTTTCGGAGCAACTAACGGTTTAGCAGCAGCTAAGCAGCTTGGCATTCCTTTGATCGCGTATAATATTGCAGTCGAACATTTGGCGATGGTGAAGAATCCACGCTATGGCTATGGCAAGAACATGAATCCCTGCATTGATTGTCATAGCATGATGTTAGCAGAGGCAAAACAGATTATGGAGGGTAAAGAAGTGGTTCTGTTTTATCCTGATGGCTCAATCAAAGCGATTGCAGCGGTTTATGATTTCATCGCAACCGGCGAGGTGCTAGGACAAAGACCGATGTCACAAACCAAACCTTCTTTAAAAATTGTTGCTAAGTTTTCTGGTTTGAATGAAAAATTGGTTAGACCGTTATCAGCTAAACTTCTCGATTTAACAGAAGCGGAAAAAACCGGTAAAATTAATAGAGAGGGATTGCTGGATATCAACGGTAGGGGAAGGTCACGACAAGTTGAATTAGCCAAGCAATATGGTTTAGCTAATTATCCCAGCCCTGCAGGCGGTTGTCTTTTGACCGTTCCAGATTTTGGTGTTAAGTTGAAGGAAATGTTTAAATATTGGCCTGATTGCAATGGCAAAGATGTGGAATTACTAAAGCAGGGCAGGCAATTTTGGCTAGGTAAAGAAGACAACAAAACTTTAGTAGTAGTCGGAAGGGACGAGAAAGATAATGAAAAATTACTAAAATTGAAAGGTGCCAGTGACTTGATATTAAAATTGATTGATGAGGTCGGACCGATAGTTTTGGTTAGAAGCAAGAAGCTAGAATTCAGAAGCAAGAATGAGAAACAAGAAATTTTAGTGCCAGAAAAAATCAGTAGTGAAAAAATAATTTTGGAGAAAATTGAAAGTGAAAAAGAGATTATTGATATGGCGTCCATGTTGACCGGATTTTACGCTAAAAAATTAGTTGGAAAAACAGTTAACGTCGAGATAACAACATAGTAAATTAACAATTTTAAACAAAAATTTAATAATTCATTATAAGCAGTACCTTGTAATGATAAACAAGACATATGACAACAACTTGGATTATTCTTGGCGTGATTGCAGTCCTAGTGATTGCCGGCATTGCCATGTACAACGGTTTAATCCGTTTAAAAAATCGCGTCGATGAAGCTTGGAGCGATATCGACGTGCAATTAAAAAGAAGGCATGATCTGATCCCGAATCTGGTGGAAACGGTAAAGGGATATGCTGCTCATGAGCAGTCAACTTTTGATAAAGTGATTCAGGCTCGCAATATGGCCATGCAGGCTCAAGCAAGTGGGGACACTAAACAATTGGAGCAGGCTGAAAACATGCTATCCGGAACTTTGAAAAGCTTGTTCGCCTTGTCCGAAGCCTATCCGGATTTGAAAGCCAACCAGAACTTTTTGGAATTACAAAGAGAGTTGACAGATACCGAAGACAAGATCCAGGCCGCCAGACGTTTCTATAACGGCAATGTTCGGGACTTCAATACCAAAGTTCAAGTCTTCCCGACCAATCTGTTTGCCAACATGCTCGGTTTTAAGGAAAGAGAATTCTTTGCCGCCGAGGAAAGTGAAAAAGAAGTGGTTCAAGTTAAATTTTAATTGACTCAAGAATATAACGTTCAAGCTTGCTTGAACGTTAGATTTTAAAGTTTATTTATGAGTAAAAAACAATTCAAAGAAGGAAAAATTACCGGTTGTCTTGGATCTAAATGTAATAAGTGTTGTTGTGATGATGACTTGGTAGAAGAATGGATCATTGAATATATGGCTTTTCACGATCGCATGAAAGATTTTTTGATTTCCAAGGGAATTAAAATTGAATTTATCAATGATCGTGTCAAATACCGCAATTGTTCTGATGGCAAGGAGTGCAAGTTCATAAAATATTCTACCAACAAGGAAATCGACTCTCGCCCGATCGACTGTAAAATTTATCCTTTTATCGTTGATTGGAATATGGTTAATTTTGATAAGAAAATCGTTAACCTATATTATTGGGACAATGATTGCCCGATGGTAAAAAATAAGACCATTTCCGAAGAGTTTAAAAAAGAGGTCGAAGAAATAATCAAGAATGACTTTTCATTTTTATTTCATGGTGCTAGGTTTAAAGTTAAATTTATGGATAAGGTCTTTAAGAAGCATCGTTTCTACAATTTTCAGTTAAAATTAAATTCTTAAATATATGACACTATATAATCAAGCTGATTCAAATAAGATGAAGACCTGGTTGTTGATGACCGGTTTCTTCGTTTTTATAATGCTTGTCGGTTTCGTCTTTAGTCAGGCGATGAATAATTCAGTCATCCTTTACTTTGCGGTTGCGTTCAGTATAGTTTCTTCTTTTATCAGCTATTGGTTTTCGGACAAAATAGTATTGGCCATGAGTGATGCCAAGGAAATAAACCATGATTCAAATCGCGAACTGTACCACATAGTTGAAAACTTATGCATAACAGCCGGGCTGCCGGTGCCGAAAATTTACATCATCAATGACACTGCTCCCAATGCTTTTGCTACTGGGCGCGATCCGGAGCATGCTGTGGTTGCGGTAACAGTGGGATTATTGCAAAAGCTTGATAAGGCAGAGTTGGAAGGAGTGATCGCTCATGAATTATCCCATGTAGGCAATCGTGATATTTTGATTTCAACCATCGTGACTGTTTTGGTTGGCGTGGTGGTGCTTTTGGCTGATTGGTTTATGCGCTGGTCGTTTTTTGGCGGACACCGAAGTGATGACAATCGTGATTCAAGAGTCACATTAGCCATCACGATTGCAGCGATTATATTATCTATTTTAGCTCCGATTTTTGCCTATTTAATCCAATTTGCCATTTCCAGAAAGAGAGAATTTTTGGCTGATGCAAATGCAGCCTTGTTGACGCGTTATCCAGAAGGACTGGCAAGGGCGTTGGAAAAAATTTCAGCAGATCAAGAGCCGTTAGAGGTAGCCAATCGTGCAACAGCACATTTGTATATTGCCTCGCCATTTAAAGATAAAGAATAGCAGTATTGCGCGGCTTGGATGTCAAATAATTATGCCAAAAGACATTTTAATTGCCACAGAAAATAAAGGCAAGATAAAAGAAATAAGGGAAATATTTGCCGATAGTATTTTCTCTGTACATTTTCTGGATGAATTCAAGCAGCAGTTAAATGGAGTTGACATCCAAGAAAATGCTAAAAGCTTTGAAGGCAACGCTTTGATCAAGGCGATCGTCATTGGCGATGCATTGGGAATGATAACCTTGGCGGATGATAGCGGTATTTGCGTCGATGCTCTAGATGGCCGACCAGGAGTATATTCGGCAAGATATTCTGAGGCTAAAACTGATATTGCAAATTATGAAAAAGTTTTAGAAGAATTGACAGGGGTGCCGCTGGAAAAACGGACTTGTCATTATAATTGTACAGTTGCTGTTTATGATCCAATAACAAAATTCGTTGAAACAGTGAATGGCGAATGGCATGGAAAAATTGCCCTAGCACCGAAAGGTGATAAAAGCTTCGGCTATAGTCCGATTTTTTTACCTGAAGAATTCAGCTATTTGAAAACAAGCGCAGAGTTTGAGCATGAGGAGCTAATAAAAATTAACCATCGTGGCAAGGCATTTCGTGCTGCATTGAAAATT